>Ga0181572_10002143_pt1 | contig 14219 bp, 7 predicted proteins | sample 101ome_26_FD_133004 | JGI IMG/M metagenome (GOLD analysis project Ga0181572, IMG submission 133004) | Coastal salt marsh microbial communities from the Groves Creek Marsh, Skidaway Island, Georgia - 101408AT metaG (megahit assembly) | ecosystem: Environmental > Aquatic > Marine > Intertidal zone... | reverse complement strand
GGGCTCGGGTTCCGGCTCGGGCTCCGGCTCGGGCTCGGGTTCCAGTTCCGGCTCTAGATCGAGTTCACAAACTTCATCTTCTACGGTTTCTGGCTCTTCGGCAGCCTCCTGCTCCTCGACAGTCACTTCTTCAATCGCTTCAGCGAGGTTGTTAACCGCAGCAGAGCTGCCGTATGCGCGGGCGTCCTTGAGTTGGCTTGCTTCGGCGCGGGCGCGTTCCTCTGAAGCAAGCGCCTCATCGAAGCCTTCAAACAATTCGAGATGCCCCGTAGGATCTGCTAATGCCTCAGCCGCCTTCTTGTTCACCTTTCTCAGATCATCTTTCCAAAGCGCGATAATCTCAGACACGCGGCTCGGCGCGTACGTGCGAGCCATGAAGGCTGCTTCAGGAATACGGTTCGTTTCAATCAACAAATCGAGACAGCCGTCGATATCCTTCAGCATAAACATCGAAATGAACGCAACATTGTTTTTACTCTTCGCCTTGGCCTCCTCAACGAGCTGCTTGAGAGTCTCTGGGGAACCAGCCGACGTCGCGAGAAGCAACTGACCGGACAAGTCGCCAGACTTTTCCAAGCACTCATTCGTGAGATCGAGGTCACCGTTCGCCATCGCGAGCTCACCCAACTGCTTCCACTTCGACTCATTTGCACCTTCCGTCTCAACGATCTCTCTCGCGATGTCAAGCTCACCCAATTGAACGGCGAGCTCAAATTTAAAGTCAGGATCCGTGGCGATGCGCAACGCATCGCTCACCAAACCACGCGACTCCAAGAAGCGCGCAATCGAGTTGTGTTGCTCCACAGGGATCGTCTCAAGAACTTCTTCGGCCGCTTCTAATTCACCGCGAAGGACGAGCGTCTTGAATTCGACCACCGTCAAAAGCAAAGTGAAGGACACGACGGAGAAGTTCTTATCCATCAAGAAGACGCGGTTTTGCGCGGCGAGGTAGCCCAGAATGTACATGGAGCGATCCATGTGCGTGAGAGTGGTAACTTCACCGCCGACGCAGTAATTCAACTTCTTATCCGCGGTGGTGTAAATGAAACAGTCTCCAACCCACATACCCGTTACGACGGATTCGTTGATTTCGGAGATCAACTCAAAAGACTCTTCGACGCCTTCACTTTCATCCACTTGTCCAGATGCGAACGCTTCCGCCGTCGCCTCGAGGTTGTAACGAAGAATGAAGAAGCTAGTGTCGCTGACGATGGTCACCATCTCACCAGATTCACTCCAGATGACGTTCTTCACCGCGACATCTAATCGACGAATCACGCGGCACTCATCCCAATCGTAGAAGCAAATGAAGTCCATGGATCGAATACCAAGCAAAGCGCCGCCGTGCAAACCTTCGGCGGTGAAGTTCGGGCGAAACGCATTCTTTTCCGTGAAGTTCTTGAACAACTTGATCTTACTGGAACTTTCACGAACCGCGAACTCGCTCGGATCGATGCTCCACGCGAATTCAATCGCGCTTCCAAAGCTCTTGTTTCTCCATGCAAGCGCGGTGTAAATGATGTACTCGCCGTCTCCACACACGGCGACGAATCGTCCATTCGGATTGTGCGACAAACTTTGGGGATAGAGTTCACTATTCCCGAGATCCTTGACCGGCAACGGCAATCGCTCACCGTCGGCGATTTCGTAATCTGCCGGTAATGCCTTGACGTTCGTCGTCTGCACTTCGTTGTGTTTGCACCAGATGATTTTACCGGTGCTATCCATGCTCACGACGGGCTCGTCGCGACCGATTTTGAACATCACCGTGCCTTCATCGTAGCCGATCGCCACTGAATTCGAACCCTTCATGCAACCAATCGCCCAAACCCGCTCCAATCCGTAGTTGAGCGTGTTTTCCAAACGGTACGTGTTCTGGTGCCAGATTCGCAACGTTCCGTCTTCGCTACCGGTGATGATCAACGGTAACTCTGGGTGGAAGCTGACTGCGGAAACATTGTGAGCGTGACCCTCCAACGTTTGCACGCACGATTTTGTTTGATAATCCCAAATCTTCGCCAACTTATCGTCCGCACCGGAGATGAGGTACGGACGGTCCCCGCCGGTGAAGTAGTCGACGCAGTTTACCCCCTTCTCGTGCCCCTCCAACGTAAAGTTGCACACGGGCGACGTCACGTTCCACACCTTTACGGTGCGATCGAGCGACGCGCTCGCAAACGTATTCGTGTCCTTGGGGTTGAAAACCACGTGCATGACGTAGTGCGAGTGTCCTTCGAACACCATCGAGCACTCCCACTGTCGCTCCCAATCCCACAACTTGATGAGCATGTCGTCCGAGCACGTCACCACGTACGGTTGCGTCGGGTGCACCGCGATCGATCGAATGTAATCTTGATGCGCTTCAAACCCAACCACCAACTCGGACGTGTTATAGTTGTACACTCGCACGAACATGTCGTCGGATCCCGTCGCGATCCACTGTTTGCGCGCGATCCACTTCGCCGTTCTCACCGGCAACTCCGTCACCTCGAACGACTTCACCAACGAGTTCGTCTCGTAATCCCATACCGCCACGTTCCCACTGTACAGATTCGTCAATATCCACGGTTCCGTGGGGTGAATCTCCACCCCTTTCACCCGGTCGCTCCTCTGCACGAGTTTCCGCTTGATGTCAAGTCGCATCGGCATCTCCCCCTTTGTCCACGCCCCCTCGTCGTCACCCTCCTCCGCGCGCGCGCGTCCTCCTCCTCACGCACGCGCACACACACAGACACGTCCACGCGTCCAACCGAACGCGCGCGTCGTCGACTCACGTCCACGTCATCCACCACACGAACGTCTCTCTCATCATCTCACAGTCACTCCTCCCGGTCGCGTCTCCGTCCGTCCGTCCTCGCGCGCGCGTCCACCCCTCACCATCGGTGGGTCACGACCGGTCGACGCCACCGTCTCATCCGTCTCATCACCCCTCATCGCCATCCACACGCGCGAGTACGACGATCGAGGCGCTGACAGGGATGACGAGGTCTCTGACATAAAAAAACGCGTGGGGCGAGGGTACGCGACGAGTCCCGACTCGTCGATCGAGCGCACGACTCGGGGCGACGCGCGGACGGGGGCGGATGACGGACGATGCGCGCGCGATTGGGACGACGGCGGTGGACGACGGAGGACGGCCGTGGACGACGCGCGAGCGACACACCGTCGCGCGTACCTTTGCGCTCGACGCGCGCACGCGACGCGCGCGCACGCACACGCACGCACGCACACACGACGACGACGATGCACACGACGATGACGACGACGGCCGCCGCGGGACGCGTGGGCGCGCGCGCGGCGTACGGGAACGCGCGCGCGGTTCGCGCGCGCGCGGTCGGCGGCGCGGCGCGATGTGGACGCGGACGACGCGATCGATCGAGCGCGATCATCACGCGCGCCGGGAAGACGCCGGACGGCCCGAAACTCGTCATCGCCGGCATCACCGGCGCCGTGGGGCAAGAGTTCTTGCGCGTGCTCTCCGAGCGGGACTTTCCGTACTCGAGCGTGAAGATGTTGGCGAGCGCGCGAAGCGCCGGGAGCGAGGTTACGTTCGAGGGTGAGACGTACGTCGTGGAAGAACTCACGGAAGATTCGTTCGATGGGGAAGACATCGCGTTGTTCTCGGCGGGTGGGTCCATCTCTAAAAAGTACGGCCCGATCGCCGTCGAGCGAGGGTGCTTCGTCGTGGATAACTCGAGCGCGTTTCGCATGACGGAGGGCGTGCCGTTGGTGATTCCGGAGGTGAATCCGGAGGCTATGGCGCACATGAAGGTTGGTGGTAAGGCTGGTATCATCGCGAACCCGAACTGTTCGACGATCATCGCGTTGATGGCGGTGACGCCGATTCATCGCGCGGTGGGCGTCGAACGCATGGTCGTGTCGACGTACCAGGCGGCGTCGGGCGCCGGCGCGCTCGCCATGAAGGAGTTGGAGCAACAAACGAGAGAGGTGGTGAACGATGGCGAATGCAAGACGATGGAAATCTTCAAGTGGCAGTACGCCTTTAACCTGTTCTCTCACAACGCCCCGATGATGGAAAATGGGTACAACGAGGAAGAGATGAAGATGGTCAAGGAGACGCGAAAGATTTGGAACTTTAACGACGTCAACATCACCGCGACGTGCATTCGCGTTCCGGTCATGCGCGCGCACGCTGAGTCCATCAACTTGACGTTGAAGAACCCGCTCGACGAGGTCAAGGCGAAGGAGCTCTTGTCCAAGGCGGAGGGCGTCTCCATCATCGACGACCGCGCGAACAACCGTTTCCCCACCCCGCTCGACGCCACGGACAACGACGACGTCTACGTCGGTCGCATCCGTCAAGACATCTCCCAACCCGGTAATAAGGGTTTGGATCTCTTCGTCTGCGGTGATCAAATCAAAAAGGGCGCCGCGTTGAACGCCGTTCAGTGCGCCGAGCTCCTCCTCAAGTAAACTAAAAGTACATTTTTTAATACCGAGCGTCTCGACAGGTTGCCACGCTCCGCACACGCCGTCGTCAGCATTATGACGATGACGACGACGACGACGACGACCGCGTCTTCGATCGCCGTCAAGGCGTCGAGTAAACTGTCCTCGAACGATAAGATTCTCGTCGAGGCCCTGGCGGGTGCGCGCGCACCGACGCACCGACGCGCCGACGCACCGCGAATCGAGACGAAGATGATGTTGACGCGCGGGAAAGACTGACGACGCGCGCGCGCGTTCGCTCCCCAGGCGCGCTCGGTGGACTGTTTAGCACGCTCGCGCTGTATCCGATCGACACCGTCAAGACGCGAATCCAAGCCGAGAGCTCGCTGGACGTCACGGTCGACGACGCGACGCGCGGACCTAACGGTTTGTCCAACTGGGAGCGTTGGAGTCCGAGTTGGTTGCGACGTCTGGCGCGCGTGTGGAGAGATGAGGGCGCGGGTGCGCTCTATGGTGGGGCGATGAGTAAATCGGTGCACTCCGTGTCGTCGAGCTTTCTCTATTTCTTGGCGTTCAGCGCGTTTAAGAGGACGTACGAAGAGCGAACGAAGACGAAGATTGGCGTCGGGGCGACGCTCGCGGCGGCAGCGGCGGCGGGATGTTGCAACGTCTTGGTTACGGAACCCTTAGATACGTACACAACGCGAAAACAATTGGAAAGTAAAGATGTTGGGACGAAAGACGATGGCGAGCGCGATGGAGACGAGGGTTTCAAGGAGACGTTGCGAGCGCTGCGCGCACCGGAAGTCGCCAAAAAGCATAGTGAAATGACGGGACTTTATAGCGGTCTCGGTGCGTCTCTCGCGTTGACGATCAATCCAGCGATTCAATACACCGTCTTTGAACAGCTCAGACAACGGTTGATGGTGATCATGAACGTTCGCGCGCAGCGAAGAGGAATTTCAAAGCCCGTCGTAGAATTGTCGACGTTTGACGCCTTCGTACTGGGGGCAGTGTCAAAGGCGACGGCCACGATTCTGACGTATCCCCTCGTGCGAGCGAAAGTTTTACAAAAAGCGGGTCGACGGGAAGAGGATAGACGTTCACTGATGAGCACCCTCACGAGAGTGCATCGCGAAGAAGGTGCGCGCGGTATGTACAAGGGTCTCGACGCGCAACTCATCAAAACAGTTCTCGCTGGCGCGCTCGCGATGACCATCAAAGAGAAGAGTTTTTCATCCGCGCTGTGGATGATGTTACTGTTACGTGGACTCAATGATGAGTTTGCGTGAGGATTAGTTTTTGATAGGCGTGGCAAACGAAATTTAACAGTTGTAGCTCTAGTGTATGCAAAATGCAAAGTCTCGCTATCGGTTCTCCTCGTGTCAACCACCATAAGCGGTGGAGGATGTCTTCACCATCTAGAAAACCTCTGCCTTCTCGAAATACGCGACTACGACGGCGATGTCGTCCATCTTACCGCCGACCAGATTTTTTGCGTCTTCCCACGCGGGCGTATCCACGGCAGCTTTCCGAGCCTCTTGGGTGAACGGGGAATCGTAAGACGGATCACAGGAGTAACTGAACGCTAAAGTTGCGATCGCTTCGGCGCAGTGTTCGGCATCGCCTTCGTGCTTGGCACACAACGCCGCGACCTCATCGTGCGGAACGTTATCCCACAGTCCATCCGAACCGAGAACGACTGCGTCGCCCGGCTTCATCTCTATCTCAGTGCGATCTGCGCACGACGGTTTGTCTCCTTCAGGATATACCTTCACCCAGCCAAGCTGGTACGGAAGGTTGAACTCGTGTTGCTGCGATGCTGTGCGGAAAAACGTCTTCCCTTCCCGCGCCACCATGGCACCGGCGTCGCCCAGATTTGCGATGTCCAACATGTTACCATCCTTGAGCACGGTGATGCATGCGGTACACGAGCCAATCACCTGGGTCTTATCATGCGCTTCTTTCATCACCTGGATGGGATCTCGCTCGCCGTTCAGCACGCTTTGCGCCGACCTCTCGGCAAACTGCTCGCTATATTCCGCCGGGTTGACTCCCTCCTCTGCCCACCCTCCGACGCCGTCGAACACGCCGAACGCGCCCTTTCGCTTCAAAACAAAGCACGCATCTTCACCTCCCTTGTCCGCCTTGTCCGGATGCGGCACGAGAATCGCACCCGCGCTCACCACCTCCAAACTCGTCTCCGTGTCCACCACCGACTCCTCCGTCGTCGCCCGCGTCGGCCGCATCGCTCCGACGCGTCTCGCGCCCGCGCCCCACACTCTCGCATCGCGCACGACGCTTCCATCTCGTCTCACGCACCCGACCGCGTACGCACCGCGCGTCGCCATCGCTCGCACCCGATGCGTTAAAACGCACCAATCTCAATCACAATCGAGCGAACGATTAAATGTCGTCCCCGTTCGTTTCCGACACCCGTCTCGCGCGCGCGATCGACCGCCGATGGACGACGAACGCGAACGCGAAGGCGAAACCGCGACGACTCGCGCCGTCCGTCCCCTCTCGGTGTGTCGCGCGCGTCGACCGATCGTCGTTCCCGGGATCCCGATACATATTTATCGCGCACGCGTGGTGGACACGCGCGGCTTCTGTGACATTGGAAGCCATCAAACCGAGCGCAATCTGCGGGAGAGATTTGCTGGACAAACGGACGCAAAACGGCGACCGACCGGCCACTCGCGGACGCGCGCGCGTCGACGGCCGGCGCGCGGCTGGAGAGGCGCGCGCGCGACGCGACGGACGGAGGATGGCGCGCGCGATCGTCGGTGACGCGCTCGCCGCGCTGGCGCTGGCGCGGCGGTGCGCGGTGTCGACGAGACGGTCGCCGAGGCGTGGGACGGGCGCCGCCGGGGAGACGTCGGGCGTCGCGACGGCGCGCGGACGCGCGGTGAGGTCGAGCGCGGAGGGAGGCGATGGGGGCGAGGTGGAGGGAGAAGAGTCGTCGGTGGACGCGGACGCGGTGGCGTCCACGTCGGCGCCGCGAACGTATCGACCCGGGGCGTTCAGTCGCTTGCCGAACGTGAGCCCGGCGGAGCAGTTGATTACGAGCGCGGTGAAACGGGCGGGGAGAGTGACGGCGTCGAAGGGGTTAAAAGATGCGGCGAGGGAGAGGAATAAGAGCGCGAAACAGCTCGACGCACTGACGAGCGGATTGTGTAAACCGTTGAAGGAATACGTCAAGGGATTTCCCGCGCCGGAGCGGTTGCACCCGTTTGAGCGCGCGCTTTTAGAGTTGACGCTGAGCGATAAAAAGTACCGAACGACGCTGGAATCGGTGGATTTGATACGAAAAGGGATGTTGGGAATAGGTAAGGGATATGCCTCGCAGGTGACGAAGACGACGGCGCTGAAAGACGCGACTGAACTTCGCGAGAAGGGGTTCGCGGAGATGGAGGCGTATTATCGCAAGAACGCTCGTTGCGTCGATGATTTAAAATCAATCGCCAAGTTGCTTCGGAGACTTCCGGTGGCAGAACTGGAGACGCCCACTGTGGCGCTCGTGGGGGCACCGAACGTCGGCAAAAGCTCGCTCGTTCGCGTGTTATCCAGCGGTATGCCCGAGGTTTGCAACTACCCGTTCACGACGAAGGGAATCAAAATGGGACATTTTTTCATAGACGAAGAGAGGCATGTCGTGACGGACACTCCGGGTTTGATCAATCGGGCCGAGATCGATCGGAATAAGATCGAAATGCTCACCATCGCGACCCTGGAGCACTTGCCGACGTGCGTAGTTTTCGTCACCGATTTGTCGGGATTATCGGGAACGTCCATAGAGGACCAGCTTGAACTCAGGGAAGAGATTTATGCACAGTTTGGAGATCGAAGACCGTGGATCGACGTGTTTTCAAAAAGCGCCCTCGTTCCAGTTCTAGGAGGGGAAACGGACGCAGATACGCAAGAGATTTGGAACGACGATGACATCGCCAGGGCGCGAAGCGCCATGGAGAAAATTCCAAACGCCGCTGTGACTAGCGCTGACGAAGGTTGGGGAATCGATGAGCTGAAAGAGCGCATGATTAAAATCTTGCGCGATCATAAAAGTAGCTTACCGGCTGCGGATGGTGACTACTCGACCCAAGGCGAGAATCGAAACAAGTCCGATGGCGACGATTTACCCGCGTACATTCCTATGCTGTAGCTCGTGTTTGTAGAGAACTTTCAACTTTTTACAACGCATTTCTCTCTACATACTGCGGTTTTTCGGTGAGTGCCTCACATGCTTTGCACGCTCGCGCTTCTGTTCACATCAGTATCCGTCAAGTGCGGACTACTGCCCATGCGTCCGGAAGAAAAGTTTCGTGAACTACTCAAGGACGGCATGCTCGACACCGTGTCTTCAAATTGGAGTAGCTCGATGTAGCCCTTTCCATCGTTCAAACTATTCGTGAGAGCGGCGAGGCATTGCGCGATCTCATCCGAGTCATTCACGTAATAATGTGCGGATGATCGCTTGCGGCCGACGGTACACGTGAAAACATCATGGAAACGTATGGCGGCCTCGTGGCGGTTTTCCTCTTCATCTTCCAGATCACCCGCGATGGGGCTGGAGACACCAACCGCGCTGCTCATCTTGATTGGAGATCCAGGTGATGTCGGGGCGCCTACCCTTTCCTCGGGATCCAAGGACCTTTCTTCAATGAACGAGAAAATATCCTCATCTCTTCCAAGGAAGTGGCCACAGCACGAAACGAAGTCAACTTCAATGAGATCATTCTGCGCCCCACCAATCATCTGTAAAATCCGCTCAACGGCGGTTCCTTTGCTCAATCCGACCGGGCGTACCTCAACAGACTTGGCACCCATGATGACATCGACTGGAGCGCTAGAAATAGGACCAGTCCATAGATGCTGCAACAAGTCCCGCGCTTGCTGACGACCGAAATCAGGATCGGCGTACTTGTAACTCCAAACGAGAGACGTTTCACGCGTTTCAACGTGGCTTCTCGGCGTGCGTTCGCAGAAGTATTCGAACACAACTTCAACGCTCTCCAACCAGTCCAAGTTGGTTGTCTCAATCATCGTCATCCACTTAGGAGTGCCGGTGCCGTTCTCCCCTTGAAGCGGTGGGCGAATGAAGACACCATTCTCGGCGGCGATCCAAACCTTTGGCAGCATGGCGAATATTTGTGACAATTTGTTGCGCTCCGATCCGCTAAAGATGCACACCGTTGTATTAGGATCATCACACAGGCGCGTAAGACACTCTTGCGCGATGGGGTGAATCTTGTGACGATTCTTTTGCGACTCGAGTTTCAGTCTCGTCTTGGTCTTGTTCTCCATCGGATCGGTAAGTGTGGCGTTGTAACCGAGAATGATGAGACGCTTGCGCGCATTTTCGAACGATTTAACCATGACGTGCGGTTTGAGATGCGGAGGAATGCGTTTTTGACGCAACTCTGCTTCAACATGCGTATCGTTGAGTTCACTGATGAAGGTATCCGCCCACGCCTGCGAGGTGTGCACTGAAACGTGCGAGAAACTGCTGTGGAATCGCTCAATCTTTTCCGCCTCAGGCATGATTAATGCTTCCTTGATCGCATTCGCAACGTCAGTGACGTTATGAGGATTCACGAGAAGCGCACCGGCGCCGATAGATTGTGCGGCACCGGCGAATTCGGACAGCACCAACACGCCCGCGTTGTCTTCAGTCTGGCAAGAGACAAACTCGTACGAGACGAGGTTCATCCCATCACGCTGAGAAGTAACCAGCATGACGTCCGTAACGGCGTACAACGCGCAGAGTTCAGGGAACTGCATCGTGCAATCCAAGTGCTGGATGGGAACGGAACCGATGGAACCGAAACGGCCGTTGATTCTACCAACGATTTCGTGCACTTGCGATGCGAGTCTTTGGTACTCTGGTACGTCACTACGCGTCGGAACAGCGATCTGAATGAGAATGACCTTGTCTTTCCACTCGGGATTTTCACCAAGAAACTTTTCAAACGCCAACAACTTGTGTGGAATACCCTTGATCATGTCGAGACGGTCGACGCCAAGCATCACTTTGCGGCCTCTGAAACGTTCTCGTAGCTCCCTGATGTGTTCCTGAACTTCATCCGTGCGAATAGATGAGGTGAACCGGCCCGGATCAATGCCGATGGGAAACGCAGCGACGCGAGTGAACGTCCCGTGGTTTTCAACGCCTTCAGGCGTGGCTTCTAAACCGAGAATTCGGCTCGTCGCCGATACAAAGTGTCGAGCGTAATCGTACGTGTGAAAGCCAACAAGATCAGCCGCCAGAGCTCCGTGTAAAAGCTCCTCACGCATGGGTAACATTCGGTAAATTTCAGAACTCGGAAAGGGAGTGTGTAAGAACCAGCCAATCTTCATTGAGTCTTCGACTTCTTTCAGCATTTCCGGCACGAGCATGAGGTGGTAATCGTGCGCCCAGACGACGTCGCCCTGACGGTACACGCTCAGAATGGCGTCGCAGAAGGCGCGATTTGACTCCTTGTAGGCCAACCATTGCGCGTGCATGTTGGTGTCTTCACTCAACTTGGCCTCGAAACTCAACGGCACGTAGTGGAAGAGTGACCAGAGAACGTTGTTACAGTATCCATTGTAGTACAGCTCGACTTGCGACTTTGTCAAGTACACCGGCAAAAAGTTTTGCTTCTGCAGAGTCGCCGTGAGCGCGTCTCGCTCCGGTCCTTCCTCGACGAACACGCCCGGCCATCCGACCCAGGTCATGTCGTACGTCTTTCGCACGCCCAACAGCGCGCTCACGAGTCCGCCCGCCGAAGTTCTCAAATCCCACGAGCCATCCGCAGCCTTCTTCACGCTGATCGGCAACCGATTCGCCGCGATGATGAGCGACTGCACGCGCGGTTTGATCTCCTCCAGTATCTTCAAATCCTCGACGCTCACGTCTAGATTCTGTTGAGATCGAGTCCGTCTCATCTGTTCGCGCTCTCGCAGCAGTCGATCAACCCGCGTGGATTCCACCTCTCCCGCCGCCGACCCCGCCCCCGTGGGCACCGCCGCCGGCGTTCCGAGCGTCTCCATCCTCTGTCTGAGTTCATACATCGATCCCTCGGTCGTCAGCGCGTTCAACGAGCTCAACGACGCGCGCGCCACGCGTCCAGTCTCCGCGTCCAGCTTCCCGCGCAACGGCGACGTGCCGCCCGACTCCCACTGTCCGCTCTGTCTCGGCGACATCGGTCTCGACCCACCGTCGAGCGACCCCCGACGCGTGGGCTGCGGGCTCTCGCATCGATCCATCGCGTCGTCGCGCTCGGCGTCGTCCGCGTCGTCGTCTCCCGAGTCGAACGCGCGCGTGTTCGATTGGAAAGCGTCGTCGCGACGATGATGACGTTGCTGACGAAGCGACGCGTCTGGAAACTTCGATCGGGATTCGGGAAGGGGTCATCGAGGGTTCGTGACTCAACAAGGCGACGAGATCTCGAAAGCAGAAAAATTGGGATGACAGGACGCGTTATAGACTTGGGGCGGGGCGAAGGCGAAGGCGAGGTTAGCTGAACGCAGCCTCGGCCTCGTCGACGAGTCGGTTGGCGGATTCGCGACCCTCGACGTCGCCGATGCCGAGCATGGCGGAGATCTCCTCGATTCTGCGGTCGCGAGTGGCGACGCGAGAGACGTCGATGGTGGTGCGTCCGTCGGCGTCGGCGTCGGGAGACTTGGAGACGATGAGGTGCGCGTCGCCGCAGGCAGCCACCTGAGGGAGGTGGGTGACGCAGAGAACTTGTTGAGAACCGGTGGTGGTGAGACGTCGGAGGGCGTGGCCGATTCTCGCGCCGACGCGACCGCCGACGCCACTGTCGACTTCATCGAAGACGGAGATACCGCCGACGGCGAGTTCTCGGTTGGCGCGAACGTTGGCGTAGTCTTCGGTCATGACGGGGGCCATTTTCAGAGCGAGCATGAGGCGGGCCTTTTCACCTCCCGAGGCGATGGACGCCATCGGCCGTAAGGGTTCATTTTGACCCGCGGCGAGTAAGAATGTCGCGCGGTCCAAACCCGTGGGTCGCACGGAGTAGACCAGGTGATCGTCTTCACCGATTTCGCTCGCTCTGGGAACGCGAAGAACGTTTCCGTTGGTCTCTTCGTTTGCACCTTCGCGCGCGTTCCAAGATAAAGTCACGTCGAAGCGGCTACCAGCCATCTCCAAATCTGCCAAGGCGGCAGTGACGGCGCCTCGAAGAGCGCCGGCGGCTTCTCTTCTGGCGAGCGCCAATTGAAAGGCACAATCAGCCGTCGCCTTTCGAAGGCGTTCTAACTCTGCAATATTTTCTTCTCGCTCCTCTTCACCTATTTCCGCGGCTTCCAGCCTCTCTTGTGCAGTCTGAGCCGCTTCGATGGCGGTGTCGGCTGTGCGCACGCGAAGCGCCTTGAAAAGTCTATCGAGTTCTCTCAGGCGTGCTTGCGCCTCTTCGCGACGATGAGGCGAGCTCGCCAAGGCTTGAGCATATTTACCAACATTCTCTTCCGCATTTTCGGCGACTTGCTCAGCTTGGTAGAGGAGGTCGAGCGCGTCATTCAAACCTTGGAGCGAGGCCTCGTCCAAACCCGGCTCTGACTCAGCCGCTTCATCTTCGTCCTCGTTTCCACTGGAAGTGGAATTCGCATTGTCTGCTCTACGCTCCGCGGCAGCGATAAGGCCTTTCACTTCATGCGCGGCTTCGCGCAGCAATCCTCTGGCACCTCGCTCACCGGCGATAGTTGAAATGATCGAACCGCACATCTCAACCGCGACTCGACTCGACTCTAATCGTCGAAGTTCAGCCTTCAGTGCGACGTCTTCCGACGGTGCCGGATCTACGGCGTAATATTCTTCGAGTAACGCGTCGAGTTCCTCCCTTTCACCCGGTAGAAGCTCGACCGCGTTCTTCACTTTATTGAACTGCGTTGCCAAATCTGTCGATAAGCGCTCAAACTTTTGCCTCAACGCCTTTGTTCCGGCCCACTCATCCAAGAGCGCGAGCTGCGCGAACTCATCGCTCAGGCTGGAGGCCGCACCCTGGCCGTTGAAATCCATGAGGATCTCGCCCAACGCTTTCAGAGCTTTGAGAGGGACGACTCTGCCGTTGATGCGGCAGACGCTACGAATGCGCTTCGACTTGCCGCTCAAGTCGACGTATTGCAATTCTCTCGAAATATTCAACGCGTTCGCGTCATCCTTCGGCGGCGCGAACTGTTTCACACTCTTCCCATCCTTTGTCGCTAATGAAGTAATCTGATCATTCACGGCGTCGTATACCATCCCCAGCGACGACGTCGCCACTCGAAACGACGCCTCGAGCTTCGCCCCATCCGCGTTCGCTCGTATGCTCTCTTCCCTCGCCGGCGATCCACAAATCTGCGCGATCGCGTCCAACAACACGGATTTCCCCGATCCAGATTTCCCCGTGATCACGTTGAGCCCGCGCTCGAACTCCACCGTTTGTTCGCTCACCAACGCGTAATTCGTAATCTTCAGCCTCTGCAGATACGTCCATTCGTCCTCACCTCCACCCGTCGCCTTCGCTTCCGCGCTCGTCGCCGCGCCTCGCACCACCTCTCTCACGCGCTCGCCTCGCGCGCCTCGCGCGCTCGCCGCGCGCGCGCTTCCCCAGACGCGTCCCGCGTCTCGCGCGCTCGCTATCCTCCGCGTCGTCGTCGTCGTCGTCGTCGTCGCCACCGTGTTCGTCGCCACCATGTTCGTCGTCGTCACCGCGCGCGTCCAAGCGTCGAGAATCGCTCCGCGCACGAACACGCCCGCCCTCGCGCCGCACATGGGAGTGCCGCCGCCGCCGCCGTCGTCGTCGTCGTCGTCGTCGTCGTCG
>Ga0181572_10002137_pt1 | contig 14241 bp, 12 predicted proteins | sample 101ome_26_FD_133004 | JGI IMG/M metagenome (GOLD analysis project Ga0181572, IMG submission 133004) | Coastal salt marsh microbial communities from the Groves Creek Marsh, Skidaway Island, Georgia - 101408AT metaG (megahit assembly) | ecosystem: Environmental > Aquatic > Marine > Intertidal... | reverse complement strand
GCGCAGTTCTACCGCGATATCCGTATCGCTGCGATTTATGAAGGCACCAACGGTATTCAAGCCGCTGACCTAGTGGGTCGCAAGTTGGGTATGGATGGCGGTCAGACTATGATGGCGGTCATTGAAGAGATGGAAGGTACCTTGGCGGCATTGCAAGGTCATGCCAAAGCCGGTGCGATGGCGCCACACTTGGCAACGGCGATTACTGGTCTGAAGCAAAGCACCCAGGCTATTTTAGCGATGATGCAAAGTAATCCTCAGCAAGCCATGTTGGCGTCGTTCAACTATATGATGCAAGCAGGATACTGCTTCGGGGGTTACCACATGGCACGCGCGATGATGGTGGCTTACGATATTCTTGATGGCGACCCAAGCAACAGCCAGATGCAGGCTAAATTAGTGACTACCCGTTTCTACTTGGAGCACTTGCTGCCCCGCGCAGAAACCTGTGGCATGTCAGTGCGCAACAGTGCGAACGATGATCTGTTAGCTATGGCTGACGAGTTGTTCTAAACCCGTGTGACCGCCACAGTGATGTGGCGGTTTTCAATGTTCATTGTCTTAACCATTTCTCATTAGGTGTCTTAAATCCGCCTTGCGAAGTCCATTATGACGGGTTCTAATAGGCCTCTAATGGAGGATGCTATGACCGACAATGCCGACCACAAGCCCTATCGCGGTGAAAAAAATCAAACCAAGCAAGGCTTTGTCGCCTTGATGTCACGTCTTGTTATTGACGACAAACTTCCCTTTCGCTTTATGTTCAAAACCGTGCCGGAGCATTTAAATGACACTGGCTGGCGCGTGTATACCGGTTATGAAAGCGAGGAGTTTTTGGCAGAAGACTTAGTGAATATGATTCCTGTGACGCTCGAGCAGATGGGGCAAATGGATCCTAGTGTGAAACCGCTGCTGGACTACAATGCAGGGACGGTGTGGGAACGTGTGCCCGGTGCGATGGAGTGGACTCAGGTGCACGATTTTGAGATTCCTCCGCCGAAGGTCGATGTCACTATTACCAATGATGTAGATACTTTTAGCGACAAACATTAACGTTGTCATATTCCTGTCATATTGAAGGCTTTTAATGACCGCTGGGGTATAAGCATGGAATTAGTGAAGACGATGCAAGCGGTGAAAATTTTAGTGGTCGATGACGAGGCGGCGATTCGTGACATGTTGCGGATGGCGCTCGAGCTGCAAGATTTTGAGGTTTTGGAGGCCGCAGATACACGTGAGGCTCTGCACCAAGTGCACGACCACTCTCCGCACTTAGTGTTGCTAGACTGGATGCTGCCCGGTGGGTCCGGGGTGGAGTTTTTGCAGCGCCTGCGACGCGACGAGTTCACCCAGTCCATCCCTGTGATCATGGTGACCGCCAAACACGATGAAGACAACAAAGTGCAGGGTTTGGAAAGTGGCGCGGATGATTACGTAACTAAGCCCTTTGTACCTAAAGAGTTAATCGCCAGAATCAATGCGGTACTGCGCCGCAGCGGTACGCTAGCAAGCGACGCCATCATGACGCTAGGTGGTCTGCGTTTAGATATGGCCTGTCACCAAGTAAGTATTGACGATCAGATCGTTGATATGGGACCCACCGAATTTAAAATGCTAGCCTTTTTTATGTCGCACCCCGAGCGGGTTTACTCGCGCAATCAGCTAATTGATAACGTGTGGGGTGGTAGCGTGTATATTGAAGAGCGCACGGTTGATGTTCACATTCGACGTCTGCGTAAAGCCCTTGAAAGCGTGGCCAGTGATGGTTTTAATTTTGGTGATGTGATTCAAACTGTGCGGGGCACCGGCTATCGTTTTTCTGCTAAAGCCGTTGACTAAAAACTCGGTTATACTCGCGATATTCCAAACAAAAGGGATGTCGAGTTGAGCGAAACATTTCAAAAAGACGTGTCGGTACTCGCTGCGACTGTTGCTATAGCATGGCTAGTCGGTGAGCTTTTCGGTCATCCATGGCTTGTCGTCAGCCTCGTTCTTTTGGCCGTTGTGTTGCGCCACATTTTCTATCGCAGCCGCGCCATTGATTGGCTTAATCAAGACGATAGCGAATTACCCCCGCCTGAAGCTCTCGGCGCTTGGTCTGGCATATTTGATGCACTTTACCAGCTGCAAAAAGCCAACCTTGCCGAACGGGAGCGCCTCAAAGGTAGTATCGATTACTTTGAACGCAGTTTTGCTGCGATGCCCGATGCGGTCATTATTCTCGACAGTGACTGGCGTATTGAATGGTGTAATCGCGCCGCTAATCAGTGGCTAGGTATCCAAGCACCTAGAGATTTTGATCAGTCATTAGTTGATCTGTTGCGCCAACCTGATTTCGTGCGCTTCATCATGCAGCGCCAGTTTCAGGATCCTTACTTTATTGCCTCGCCTCGCAACCCTAGCATAGAGCTTGAAATTCGTCTGAGCCGCTTCGGCAATAATGAGCACATGTTGTTTGCTCGTGATGTCACCAAAGTTCGTCAAGTGGATCAAATGCGGCGCGACTTTACCGATAACGTATCGCACGAACTTCGTACACCTTTAACGGTGATCACCGGCTACCTAGATACCTTACAGGATCAGCGCGATAAAATAGATCCGCGTTTACATCGTGCACTCGAACAAATGTCGGCTCAAGGCGAGCGTATGAAATCGTTAATTACCGATATTATCTGGCTGTCGCGCTTAGAGTCGGTGCCGCTCGAGGTGGATGAAGAATCAATTAATGTGCGTGAGTTGGCCCAAGTGTTACGCAATGAGGCGGTTGAAGCGTCCACGAACACAAGGACTATCAATATCTCGATTGACGATGACTGGCAGTTACGTGGATCTCAAAAGGAATTGTACAGCGCCTTTTCTAATCTCGTGTTTAATGCCGTTAAATACACGCCAACGGATGCCAAAATTACATTGCAATGGCAAAAAACAAACCTTGGAGCGACCTTTACGGTCAAGGATAGTGGGCCTGGTATTCCGGTAGAACACTTGAGTCGTCTTACTGAGCGATTTTATCGTGTTGATAATAGTCGTAATGCGGCGACAGGTGGTACCGGCCTGGGTTTAGCCATCGTCAAGCACATCATGCAGCGTCATGGTGGTGAGCTTCGAGTCACCAGCATGGTTGGTATCGGTTCGTCTTTTATTTGTCATTTCCCCAACTCGCGTCTGTCGCCCGTCGAGCCGTCGGCGAGTCAAAATACCTAAAAATTTTTGATTGTCATATTAGTGTCATATTGAAGGGTTAGTATATTTTCATCTTAGAAAAGTACTAATTACTTGAGGGCGTATTTGATGAAGAAAGTTTTGCTTGGTGCTATCGCAGCACTCACCATGAGCACTGCCATACACGCAGAAGTCGATGCGAATTTACCGGATTACCAAAAAGTCAGTGGTGTTTCAGGGAATCTTTCAAGCGTTGGTTCAGATACCTTGGCTAATTTGATGACGTTGTGGGCCGAAGATTTCAAGCGCAATTATCCCAACGTGAATATTCAAATTCAGGCCGCCGGTTCTTCTACTGCGCCGCCGGCTCTGACGGAAGGAACGTCTAATTTTGGCCCCATGAGCCGTAAAATGAAAGATAAAGAACTGGGTGCGTTTGAGGCCAGGTATGGTTACAAACCCACCGCTGTGCCTGTGGCTATCGATGCCTTGGCAGTATTTGTCCACAAAGACAACCCAATAGAGGGTTTAAGTATTCCACAATTGGATGCCATTTTTTCTTCCACCCGCAAATGTGGCGCCCCTTCAGATGCAAAAGTATGGGGTGACTTGGGCTTAGCTGGACCTTGGACAAGACGTGATATCCAGTTGTTTGGTCGCAATTCGGTATCGGGTACTTATGGTTATTATAAGAGTAAAGCCTTGTGTAAGGGTGACTATAAGAACACTGTCAATGAGCAGCCCGGTTCGGCATCGGTAGTGCAATCAGTTTCAACCTCTATCAATGGCATTGGTTACTCGGGTATTGGTTACCGCACTTCATCGGTACGTTTGTTGCCCTTGAGCAAGAAAGATGGTCAGCCATTTGTAGAAGCTAATGCGGAAAATTCAATCTCAGGTGACTATCCCTTGGCGCGCTACCTTTATATGTATGTCAACAAGGCGCCTAACAAGCCGTTGACACCGCTTGAGGCCGAGTTCATTAAGCAGGTGTTGTCAAAGCAGGGACAAGAAGTCGTGATGAAAGATGGCTATATTCCGCTGCCAGCAAAAGTAGCAGAGCGTGTATTGAAATCATTAGATCTATAAATACGAAAAGCTTAAACATGAGCGCCTCCTTGTGAGGCGCTTGTTTGCGTTTAAAAAAGGTGCTTTTGAGCAGACACTATGAGTGAAAAACTAGACTTTAATACTCCTGCGCTGTTGCGATACCGCAAGATGCGTTATTTAAAAGATCGACTCACGACGACCTTTGTCGGCGTTGGTGGCTGGTCTATTTTAACGGCTATTCTGTTGATCTTTGCTTACTTACTTTATGAAGTAATGCCAATGTTTGCATCTTCTGATGTGAAAGTGAGTGCTAGCTATAACGCGCCGTCAGAAAGTCGTCCTATGTACATGGCGTTAGAAGAGCAAAACGAAGTTGCTCTTCGCTTGGGTGATGATGGCAGAGTGCTATTTTTTAAGGCCGACGATGGCGCGGTAATAAAAAGCGAGGCGCTCCCATTTACCCATCAGGCACCGGTCACCGCCGTGGCAACCATGAGTGAGGCGAGTCGTTTGATGGCGGTGGGTTCGCAAAGCGGTGAAGTCGTTGTCGCCAAACACAACTATTTGGTTAGTTATCCCAATGACCAGCGATTAATTACTCCAAGGATTGATTACCCCTATGGCAGTGCTCCCATTGTTTTAGCGGAAGAGTCGTTAACGTCACTAGCTATTAGTGACGGTGAAGAGTCCTTGTTGATTGCTGGCTCAAATGGTGAGCGTTTGTATGTAAAAGCCTTTGCCAAAGAAGAGGATTTTTTATCTGGCGATATTGAGCTGCAAGAAGTTGAAGTCAATGTTCCCAATTTAAACTTTAAAACGCTGGATATGGCCTTTGACGCAGATCAGCGCTGGCTGTTTTTGCTGGGTGAACGCTATCTGAGTGTGATTAATGTCGCCGATGTCCTCGAGGGTCATGTTGAGGTCCACGCTCGCGAAGAAGTGCCCAATGCGCGCTCCATGGAAATGCTACTAGGTGGCATTTCGCTGTTGTTGGGCTATAACGATGGTCGCATCGAACAGCGCTTTATGGTGAGAAAGCCCGATGGCTGGGAAATGGCATTGGTCCGTAGTTTTGACGCCGACAGTCCACAACAAGTAACGGGTATTATTAGTGAGCAGCGCCGCAAAGGTTTTCTTTCCTTGCAAAATGATGGTGTGCTCAATATTTATCACAGTACCGCTCACCGCCATTTATTAAGTGAGCAACTTGTCGATGGCACGGTGGCGTCTTGGGCATTGGGCCCACGAGCGACCGCCTTATTGTTGGAAGATAGTCTCGGTCTGATCAAGCGTGTTGATATCAGTAATAAACACCCTGAGATTTCATGGCATGCGATATGGGAAAAGGTGTGGTACGAGAATTACCAAGAGCCTGAATATACGTGGCAGTCGTCGGCGTCTAACAACGATTTTGAGCCTAAATTAAGTCTCACGCCATTGGCGTTCGGTACGCTAAAAGCCGCATTTTATGCGATGTTAATTGGTGCTCCGTTGGCGATTTGTGGCGCCATTTATACCGCTTATTTTATGGCGCCCGCGCTGCGTCGCAAAATTAAGCCTTTGATCGAATTGATGGAGGCCCTGCCAACGGTGATTTTGGGATTTTTGGCTGGACTGTGGCTTGCTCCCTTTATGGAAGACAACCTTGCATCCATCTTTATGATCTTACTATTTATGCCTATCGGCGTGTTATTAGCGTCGTTTGGCTTTGCCAAAATGCCTGCAAAGCTGCGCTTTTTAGTCCCCGATGGGTGGCAGCCGGCGCTGTTGATGCCGGTCATTATTATCCTTGGTCTGCTGTGTATTGAAAGTGGTGATTATGTCGAATTGCTATTTTTTGGCGGCGACATGCGGGCCTGGTTGACCTATGAAGCTGGCATTCCGTTTGATCAGCGCAATGCCTTAGTCGTCGGAATTGCTATGGGCTTTGCGGTGATCCCCACCATCTTTTCCATTGCCGAAGATGCGATTTTCTCTGTGCCAAAGTCATTGAGCTATGGTTCTTTGGCGCTGGGTGCTACGCCCTGGCAAACATTAATGGGCGTGGTATTGCCCACGGCGAGCCCTGGTATATTTTCTGCGCTCATGATTGGTATGGGCCGCGCGGTGGGTGAAACCATGATTGTCCTTATGGCAACGGGTAACACTCCGATTATGGATGCCAATATTTTTGAAGGTATGCGGACATTGGCGGCCAATATTGCGGTAGAAATTCCGGAGGCGGAAGTGGATTCAAGCCACTACCGTGTGCTCTTCCTTGCAGCGTTTGTGTTGTTTGGATTCACCTTTATTGTTAATACAACGGCTGAAATTATTCGCCAGCGTTTACGTAAAAAATACGGTTCGCTGTAAGGGGTTACGACGTGGATAAGAAAGAGAAACTTAATCTTCTTGACTGGTATAAAAGTGGAGAACCCTTTGTTTGGCTAAATGCGGCCGCGGTAGCGATGAGTGCGATTGCCGTAGTGGGTTTATTAGCGGTGTTGGTTATTAATGGTTTTAGCCATTTTTGGCCGAGCAAAATTGCCTCCATTCATTATCTAGACCCGCGCTCTCAAGCTGAATACCGCATCATGGGAATTGATGTTGATGACGTTACTGTCTCGCGCGAGCAACTGGTATCTTCTGGTATGGAGCACCTATTACAGAACGGTGAGCCGCTTTTCAATCGCCAGTTGCTAAAAATGGGAAACCGCGATGTCACAGGAATGGATTTTGCCTGGTTCGTGGAAGAGCATTATCAAACTAGGGAGTATCCTCTCGGTGCAATGATACTTGAGCGCCGCGAATGGGGTGCCTTTATTGGTTTTTTACGTGATGTTATTAAGGACGGTGAGGTAGTTAGTAGCAATACTGGCGAGGGTGCCGTTGATGCTAATGCATGGGCTACTTTTGAGGGTTTGTTAGAGCGCTCTGAGGACATTTATCGCCAAATTGTGGCGTTAGAAAAAGACGATATTGGCGCTATTAACTATGGTATGGAGCGCATTCGTTTGGCTGAGCGTCGCATAGAATTGCAGCAACCAGCAGATGCAGCGCAACAGTTAGCTGAATTAGCCGCCGAGCAAGCCGCCCTAGAAGCAGCTTACCAAGGTATGCAGAGCCAGTTAAGCGAGCTTTATCAAGCCTTTAACCGAGACAGTATCACGGCAGAAACCATGGATGGCACCATGGTGACATTGCCAATGGCAAAAATTGTACGAGCGGTGCTACCCAATGCATTGTCACTGCCACAGCAATTAGCGGTTTATGGCGATAAATTATGGGAATTCCTCAGCGATGATCCGCGCGAAGCCAATACTGAAGGTGGCATTTTCCCCGCCATTTTCGGTACCGTACTCATGGTGATTTTAATGTCGATCATGATGACTCCGCTGGGGGTGATCGCGGCCGTTTATTTGCGTGAATATGCTAGCCAGGGTCCGATTACCCGCACTATCAGGATCGCAGTGAATAATCTGGCGGGTGTCCCTTCGATTGTTTACGGTGTATTTGGATTGGGTTTCTTCATCTATTTTGTGGGCAGTAATATTGATGAAGCCTTCTTCCCTGAAGCACTGCCTGCACCAACCTTTGGTACTCCGGGTTTGTTGTGGGCCTCGTTGACCTTAGCGCTATTGACACTGCCGGTTGTGATCGTAGCGACAGAAGAGGGCTTGTCGCGCATTCCTAAAGCCCTGCGCGAAGGCAGCTTAGCGCTTGGTGCCACCAAAGCAGAGACGCTATGGCGAGTAGTTTTGCCCATGTCGAGCCCGGCTATGATGACAGGACTCATTTTGGCGGTAGCCCGTGCGGCTGGTGAAGTGGCGCCACTAATGCTGGTGGGTGTGGTGAAATTGGCACCTTCGTTGCCCTTGGATGGTAACTACCCTTATCTGCATCTTGATCAAAAATTTATGCACTTGGGTTTTCATATTTACGATGTGGGCTTCCAGAGCCCTAATGTTGAGGCAGCCAGACCCTTGGTATACGCCACGGCATTGCTACTCGTGATTGTAATTGCCCTGTTGAATATGGCAGCGGTCGCTATGCGTAACCGCTTGCGTGAAAAATATAAGTCGCTAGAAATGTAATAGCCCCTTGTGGCTCGTGAGGAAATGATGACTCAATCAACGATTAGTACCGATAAGTTTAAATTATCTAGCCAAGCGCAGGGGGCGACTCACTTAGACTTGGCGAGCGAAAAGACCTGTGTAGACATTAAAGATTGGAATCTTTACTACAGCGGCAAACAAGCGCTTCACAATGTGTCGATGCAGATCCCTGAAAAGCGGGTCACTGCATTTATTGGACCTTCAGGCTGTGGTAAATCTACGCTGTTGCGCTGCCTAAACCGTATGAATGATTTGGTTGATGGATGTACCGTTGAAGGTGAAATGTTGCTGGAAGGCAGAAATATTTACGACCGTAGTATCGACGTTGCCGAGCTGCGTCGCCGTGTCGGTATGGTCTTCCAAAAGCCCAACCCTTTTCCTAAATCGATTTATGAAAACGTGGCCTATGGCTTACGGATTCAAGGCATTAACAAAAAGCGCGTACTCGACGAAGCCGTTGAGAAGTCTTTGCGAGGCGCTGCGCTGTGGGACGAAGTAAAAGACCGTCTCCACGAGAGTGCCCTGGGTATGTCGGGGGGGCAGCAGCAGCGTTTGGTCATTGCGCGCACCATTGCGGTAGAGCCCGAAGTGCTGTTGTTGGACGAGCCCGCATCGGCGCTCGACCCTATTTCAACCCTTAAAATTGAGGAGTTGATCTACGAGCTCAAAAACGACTACACCATCGTTATTGTGACGCACAACATGCAGCAGGCGGCTCGAGTATCGGACTACACTGCGTTTATGTATCTGGGTGAATTGATCGAGTTTGGTGATACTAATGCGATGTTCACTAATCCGCAGATGAAACAAACTGAAGACTACATTACAGGCCGTTACGGCTAAGCAGGATACACATGACACTTCAAGATAAAAAAGGTAATCATATCTCCGAGCAGTTCGATAACGACCTGCGCAAAGTCACCAGCCACATGATGGAAATGGGCGGCTTGGTAGAACAGCAGGTCGAGCGCGCGATCATTGCCCTTGTTGAGGGTGATAGTGAGCGAGCGGATCAGATCATTGAACGCGATAAATCCATTAACAATATGGAAATTGTGATCGATGAAGAGTGCACTAACATTATTGCTCGTCGGCAGCCCGCCGCGAGAGACCTGCGGTTTGTTATTTCCATATCTAAGACGGTGGCAGATTTAGAGCGTATCGGTGATGAAGCCTCGCGAATCGCTAAAATGGCTTTGTCGTTGAGCGGTAGCGATGGACAGGCGCCGCGTGGCTACGTTGAGGTGCGCCACATCGGTAATATGGTGAAGCAGATGGTTCACGATGCGCTAGATGCGTTTATTCGCCGCGATGTAGATGCCGCCATTAAGGTGGCCGGTAGAGACAAAGAGGTCGATCTGGAATATGGCTCGGCGATGCGCGAATTGGTCACCTACATGATGGAAGATCCTCGCACCATTGGTCGAGTGATGGATGTCATCTGGGCGCTTCGCTCATTGGAGCGAATTGGTGACCACGCGCGCAATATTGCTGAACACGTGGTATACAACGTATTGGGTCACGACGTGAGGCACGCCTCGGTTGATCAAATGCGCGAGGCTTTAGAAAAGCAACGTTAGTGATCATTGTTCTAACTAAAAGCCCTTTTGACGAGGGCTTTTTAGTATCAGAGGACTGCTTAGGGCTGCATGGTTAGGCGCATGGAAAGGTCCACTGCCTGACAATCCTTGGTGAGAGTGCCAATAGAAATATAATCCACCCCTGTCTCTGCAATCCCGCGTAAAGTGGTTTCGGTAACGCCGCCCGAGGCTTCTAATTTGCAGTGGCCATTGTTCTCTTCCACCGCCGCTCGCATATCCTCCAAACTGAAGTTGTCCAGCATGATGATATCGGCACCGGCGTTGAGGGCGATACGAAATTCTTCGAGGTTTTCGGTTTCTACTTCGACCGGTTTGCCCGGGGCGTTGTGACGGGCGGTGGCAATCGCTTGTTCAATGCCACCACAGGCCATGATGTGATTTTCTTTAATCAAATAGGCGTCATACAGACCAATGCGGTGGTTGAAACAGCCACCACAGGTGACGGCGTATTTTTGAGCAATGCGTAACCCTGGAATAGTCTTACGAGTATCTAGCAATTTTACGGTCGTGCCCTCAACTAGACTGGCATAATGAGCACAGCGAGTGGCGGTGCCCGAAAGCAGTTGTAGAAAGTTTAACGCTGCACGCTCACCTGTGAGTAAGGAGCGAGCATTGCCTGACAGTTCGTAAAGGCATTGGTTGGGTGAGACTCGATCGCCATCAGAGACATGCCATGTAATATTGACTGAGGGGTCTACTTGTTGGAAAACTTCGTTTACCCATGCGCAGCCAGCGATGACAGCATCGTCGCGAGAAATGATGCGAGCATGCGCGGTGCTTTCTGCACCTATCAAGTGGGCGGTAATATCGCCACTACCGATATCTTCGGCAAGCGCGAAACGTACGTTTTGGATAATGGCTTCTTGAAGTGTGTTGGCGTCCATGTTGCGGCCCAAAAATTTAAAAACTTATTGTAACAGCAAGCATACGGCAGGGGCTATCGCAACACGGATTGAGTGAGTAGACTGTCACCATGATTGAAAACCACATACTAACAACGGCGCGATGGGTGCCATCTCCTAATTTCAATGCTCGTCCTGAGGGCGTCGAGATTGATCTCATTGTGATCCACAATATTAGTCTACCTGCCGGTTGTTTCGGTACCCCTTTTGTTGAGCAGCTTTTTTGTAATGAGCTAGATTGCAGTGCGGATGATAGTTTTTCCGATTTGCAGTGCCTGCAGGTATCGGCGCATCTCTTTATTCAACGCGACGGTCAGCTTGTACAGTTTGTGCCCTTTGATCAGCGGGCTTGGCATGCGGGAGTGTCTTCTTTTGAGGGGCGTGACGGCTGTAATGACTTCAGTATTGGTATTGAATTAGAAGGCGACGATGACACGCCCTACACTGAAGCACAGTACACCGTTCTTACAGACGTCATTGATGCATTGATTAACCAGTACAGGATACCAGTACACCATATTGTGGGGCACTGTGATATTGCCCCAAATAGAAAAACCGACCCAGGGCCGGCTTTTCAGTGGCAGCGTTTACGCCAAGGCTTGGCGCAACGTATGGCAGGTAAGGTTTAAAACTTGTACTCGATACCTACGCCAACGCTAGAAAACTCTTTGCTGACGGCTCCGTCGACTTTCTTTTCAAAATCGGTATAGAACGCCATGGTTTTAACATTCTTGGCCAGTTTGTAATCCACGCCGAATGAAGTCATGTGGACTTCTTCATCGACCAAATTATCTGATCCTGAAGTGTGCTGGGCTTCTAATGCCCAGCCGCCATCTAATTTATATGAGGCGCTGGCATGCCAGCTGTCACGGTCGTATTGGCCAACATAGCTGCTACCTTCGCTGGCTTGTTGTACGAAGCCACCAACGGTTAAGCCATTGACACTGTAAGAGATCATTGCGCGTGTAAGATCTAAGTAATCTTTTTCATAGCTACCCGACTTCACATTGATGTCTTGTGATACGCCCAATACTAGACCGTTATTGGAATAGCTGACCGCCATCGACATGGAGTCAGTCATGCTGCTATCTTCTTCGGTCTCTGCATTGATAGCCATGACCTCGATCGCGATGTTGTTGAATTTAGGCGCGCTGTATTTCAAAACGTTTTTGGCACGTGTTTCACCCTCAACCACATTTTTGTAGTCGCCGGTCATATCGTTGAACAGGTCTAATTTCTTAGACAGGTCTTTGGTGGGGGTGTCGTGAATCCCAACAATCGCCTGACCAAAATCTCCCTTTAAGCCAACGTAGGTATTGCGGGGTTTTAGCTCACTAGATTCACCCGTCAAATCGACTTCACGTTCAATTTTGAAGATGGCGCTGACGCCATTGCCTAGATCTTGCTTGCCCTTGAAACCCAAACGCGATGCATTGCTAGTGGTCTCAGTGATGCTTGTGGAGCCGTTGTCGTAGTTCTCAACGGTGATAAAGGCCTTGCCATAAATTTCTACATCAGCAGCGTTGGTGGCGGTTGAAAGGGTCGCCGCGGCCATTGATGCTGCGATTAAAGACATTGTGCTGCGCATGTGTGCGTTCTCCAGTGAATCATTCAATGGCGGCTACTATAGGGATTTTTTATGACAGTAATATTACACATATCAAAAAAATGACAATTTAATGAAGTTTTTTGAATTTTTTGCATCACTTAAATAACCGCGGACGAGGTAAGGATGGTATTGCCGAGAATGTCTTGCATGGCTCGCGTTGCCACCGAGGGTGAGCTTTGTACGGGGAGATGAATTCCGACAGGCCTTGCTATCTTCACGTCGTTTAAACGAAGCGGGATGGCTCCTTGCGCTAGCATGGGCTGGCGGCAAAGTTCGGGCACAATGGATACACCCACTCCCGCCGCCACCATCGCACCCACTGTGGCAAGGTTCATACATTCAATGCGCCGCGTCGCTTGCAGTTGTCTTGTTTGCAGTGCCTCTTCGACCCAATTGCGCGCTGCAGATTCTCGGTTGAGGGTGATCAGCGTGCTGTCGAGTAAGTCAGCAAGCTGGATGTTGCCCTTGTCTGCGGCGGCATGTTGAGGAGGCACCACGGCAATGAACGTGTCGGTAAATAATTCAATGAAGCGTGTGTATACGGGGCGATCGGCTTGAAAGGTGAGCCCCATATCGACTTGCTGTCGCTCTACTAAATCAATGACATCTTCCATCACCACATCTCGAACGCGTAGCTGGATCTCCGGGAATAGTTTCTGAAAGCGCGCCAGGCAGGGGGGTAAGGCATGATTGGCAAATGATGGCATGGCAGCAATGGTCAAGCTTCCACTGTTGAGGTGCATTCGCTGTTGTAACAAATCGAGACTGTCTTGCCATTCACGCAGTAAGTTTTTTGCAATGGGTAAAAAATACTCGCCTTCCGGTGACAATTGAATCCTTCTTTGGCGGCGCTCGAAGAGCTGTCCACCCAAGTCTTGCTCGAGGTTTTTGATAGCTGTACTCAGTGCCGGCGGTGTGACATGGAGTAGTTGGCTGGCTTCGGTAAAACTCCCTGCTTCTGCGGCTACTACAAAAAACTGCAGTTGGCGGTGCGACACATTGTTCAAAATAATTTATCCATTAATTAAATAATTAAAATTTACTTACTAAGTGGCCGGATTACAATGGTTGTTATAGAAATGTGGAGACTGACATGCCAATACAGCCCCTTTGGACCCCATCCGCTGAGCGCATTGCGGCGGCCAACATCACGCACTTTGTGCAGCAAAATCTTGCCGGTCACTTACCCCCAAATGCCAGCTACGCCGACTTGCATCAATGGTCGATCGATCATCCCGACATGTTTTGGGAGGCGGTGTTGCAATGGGGTGAGGTGCGCTTCAGTGGGCATTACGACAAGGTGCTGACAAGAGGTGAACGCTTTATCGACAGCCGTTGGTTCGAGGGAATGCAGCTCAACTTTGCTGAGAACTTGCTACGCCGCCGCGATGACAGCATTGCACTGATTGCCTATCTCGAAAATGGCGAGCGCCGTGAGTTAACCTTTAACCAGCTCTATGATCAGGTGTCGTCGCTTGCCCAAGCCTTGAGGGCCATGGGTGTAGAGCCTGGTGATCGCGTGGCGGGTTGGATGCCGAATATTCCCGAAACATTAGTGGCAATGTTGGCTGCGGTGAGCCTTGGGGCGACATGGTCATCCTGCTCGCCCGATTTTGGAGTCAATGGGGTTTTCGATCGTTTTGGTCAGATCGAGCCCAAGGTGTTATTCGCCAGCAATGGTTATTACTACAACGGTAAAACCATCGACTGTCGCGAGCGCCTGCAGGATATCGTGGCCCGCATCGATGCGATTGAACAGGTGGTGTTAGTCGAGACCGCATCCACAGGTCTTTTGGATCACCCTAAGGTAGTGCGTTATAACG
>Ga0181572_10002132_pt1 | contig 14260 bp, 24 predicted proteins | sample 101ome_26_FD_133004 | JGI IMG/M metagenome (GOLD analysis project Ga0181572, IMG submission 133004) | Coastal salt marsh microbial communities from the Groves Creek Marsh, Skidaway Island, Georgia - 101408AT metaG (megahit assembly) | ecosystem: Environmental > Aquatic > Marine > Intertidal... | reverse complement strand
GTGAATATGTTTGTGTTGCATGTAATACAAAACTTTTTCATTCATCTATGAAATATGACTCTGGTACAGGATGGCCATCTTTTTTTGATTTTTATAAAGGAAATTTAAAAACTAAAACGGACTATAAGCTTTTATATCCAAGAACTGAATATCACTGTGCAACGTGCAAAGGTCACCATGGTCATGTTTTTAATGATGGACCAAGACCAACTTTCAAACGATATTGTAATAACGGTGTTGCTTTGAAGTTTATTCCAAAGTCTTAATTTTTATTTTTAAATAAATAACTCAGCTTAAATGTTGCCGTCCATGCGATAAGAACTAGTCCAATTAACGCCTCTAAACCCGTTGCAATACGCATTGGTCCATTTGCAAAAATATCTCCTGTCCCAAGCGTTGTGTAACAATTTATGGAGTAATAAAAAAAGTCTGAAAAGTTACCTGATAAATTTCCACCAAAAAGATTTTGATCAGGATTAGTCTGATAAGACATGTAATAATATAAAGCAAATAAGATAATTTGGATTAAATGAGACCCAATACAACACGCAGAGATTTTTACAAAGTCTTTATAAATAAACTTTTTTACTGTGTTTTGACTGAGATAATTCAGCGTTAAACCGTGAATTTTTAAACTTAAAGCTACTAAAATGACTGCAAAAATGATCGACCAAATCATTTTTGTAATATACATTGATTAACAAATGATACCAGTTAGCAGAACATCACGATATATCATTCGAAAACTCGATCCAGTTTACGAGTTACTTGGACCATTAGCTTACCCAATTATAAGAATAGCAGTTGGCGTCATGATGATACCTCATGGTTATGGAAAATTGTTTAATGATGGTGGAATAGAAAGGACTGCAAAGTTTTTTTCATCTATTTCAATTGAACCATCTGTCTTTTTTGCATGGTACGTTGGCATTATAGAATTTGTTGGTGGAATTTGTGTGGCAATAGGTTTGTTAACACGAATTTTTTCAGCACAGTTAGTTGGAGTTTTGTTCGTAGCAACTTTTGTTGTGCACTTTCAAAACGGATTTTTATGGGTCAAAGGTGGATACGAATATCCATTGATGTGGATGTTAATAATGATTGCAATCACATTAAGAGGTGGCAGCACATTATCTATTGACAATCAGCTTCCTAAAGAATTTTAGAATTTTTTTTATCCAAAATCAAATGTGAGGACATCACATTCCCGATAAATGGTGCGCATAAATTAACAAATGGAACGGTATATAAAATAGCTATTGTTATACCTATAAAATATATTTTTGTATCGTTGTATTGATTAAATAAGTGAATTTTCTCTTTTGTTTCAAATTGTACTAAGAAATTTCCTATATATTCTTTTCCAATTAAAAAACCATTTATAAATATAAATATAAAAATGTTTGCCACTGGTAAAATTAAATACAGTGGTAGAATTAATATATTTATTATTAAAGATTTAAATGCCATCAAAATAGAATATTTAATGGATCGTGAATAACAATTTTCATAAAATTTTTTTTTAAATTTATAGTTATGAAACTGATTTATTTTAAAAAAAACATCTTCTGCAAATATACCGCTTATTATAGATCCAACTGGTACCAAAATTATTGATATAATTATCCACGAAATAAAAAATTGCAATATACCCACGAGGTAGGTGATAATTTTAAAACTTAATATATATGCTATCAGACCCTCAGATGATTCTATATTATTAGCAAAGTTAAAAAAACTTGTGAAAAGATAATAATAAAAAATAATGAAAACTATGCCGGCAAATAAAAAAGTTAATAAAATTGATTTTATTAAAATACCGAGAATTTTGTGATTTTCTAAATCAACAATGGTTTTTCGGAGTAGATCTTTTAAGAAATTTAAATATTCCAAATTTAATAAACCCCAAGCTTTGCATTTATTAATAATTTATTTGCTCCGTTATAATTTTTTATTTTATAACCTTTTCCTATAAGTTCTTGTGCATAAAGCTTGTTATAAAAAAAGGCAGTAACAAATGTATACAAAGAAATTGTAAAAAAACTTATACCTATAAAAATTATCGCATATTTCCAGTCACCCCTAAAAAGTGGGACTAAAAAACCAAAAAAAAGGTGAGTCCAGGAAAATCCAACTGGAACTTGTCTTATTTCCTTAGTTCTTTTATTTTCCATTATTATAGTAGCAAACGCCATGATGTTTATTGTATAGTATAAAGAAAAAATTTTAAAATATTTATGAAAAAATTCATTATTTTAAGTTTATTAACTATTTTAATATTCTCTTGCGCACCAAAACCTGGTGATAAATCTTTTGTTCCAAAAAATAGAACAGAAGAAATTCAACATATCATTAATGTAGCTCCAAAATGGTTTAAAAAAATTCCAAAATCAAACAGGAATACTTTTTCAGTTGGAACTGCAAAATCAGCAGATTTTCAGACATCGATTAGAAAAGCTACTCTAATAGCAAAAGCTGATCTAGCAGATAAAGTAGAAGGTAAAGTGAGTGATAATGAAAAATTTTTTAATTTAGAAACTTATCTTAAAGAAAAACTAGTTATCGAAACAAAATCAGAGAGAAATTTACAAAACCAGATAGATAATGTGGTTATCCAAGGTTATGAAGTTGAAAAACAACTAACTATTCCACAAGGAAACTATTTTAGAACTTTTATTTTATTAAAAAAATAAATTCATTGTGAAAAATTTATTTTTACTCTTAAGTTTTATTTTTTTAGTTTCTTGTGCAACCAATTTTCATAAAGCTAAAAAAAATAATTGCCTTAGTCCAGCTGCTAATTTTTATACTCTTGATGCATTACATTATATCGATAAAACAAGAAATTATCGTTATCACAGTGGTCTAGGAGTATTCAAAGCGGGGAAATCAATGTTTATCAAAGAACTCAAAATTGAGGATCGTTGTATGCATTCAATGAAATTACTCGAGGCGCTTCAAGATCCAAATGATTATAAAAATTACGAGTGGAATAATAAAAATAACAATACTGCCGGGAAGATAAAAATATTAAAAACGACACCTTATCGTTCTGGTTATGGAAACAAAGTTTGTAGAGATTATATTTCATTTATTGAAATAGAAAAAAAAATAAGGAATTATAATTTTAAAGCATGTAACTATAAGTTTGCTTGGGGTCCCCATGATCGTTTTGGCTATCAAATTCAGCCATTAGTTATTTTTTCAGGATGGAGAATTTATGATCAAAAATATTTTAAGAATTAAATTTTTCTTTTTATTTCTTTTTATTTTTTTAATGTCTTGTATCAATGTAGGGAAAACAAAATATGAAGATAAAGTTATTTTTCAAAAAAATAACGGTTGCAAAGTTAAAGTCACTCAAAAAAATAATAAAATTTTAAATCAAATAGTATGTGAAGATGGATATAAAATAACTATACCTGAATTTACCTATGATATTCAAAATTGTAAAATCAAACCTTATGCATTTGCTAATAAGAATAAATTGTACAGGAAATATGAATTAAGCTGCCTTGATTTTGATAAAAAAAATTATGTTCAAATATTTTAGAAAAACTTACGTTATTTTGATTATAACAATTTTTACTTTTTCTTGTTCAAAAAGTGGAATTTCTGATGTCGCCAATGAGCCAATATTTGAACCACAAGACGGAGACATGGAAGGTTTTTTAGCTGATACTATTTCAGATGAATTGATTAAATTTTATTTTACGTTACCCAAAAAAGGTGTGAAAAAACATAACGCTTCGATTTTGTCAGCCTTAAGCAATCCTAATCATGGAGAAGTTTTTAAATGGTCACATGGAAGTTTTTATGGATATGTAAAAATGATATATTCATCTAATTATAAAAACTACCCAGTTTGCAGGACTTGGCTAGAAGAAATTGGAAAAAAAAGGATTAATTTTACTCGGTATGGGAAAAAAAGCTTTGTCATTAAAAAAAGAATTTTACCAAATAGTGCATGTTTCGATTTAAAATTACAAAAATGGGTTGCCGTTGATAAAGGTTTTCACTACAAAAATTAATATATTATGAATAAAATATTTTTAATCGTCCTTTTTTTAACTTCAAGTTTACTTAACGCATGTGGATCTAATGATTATAAAATTAAAAAATTTAAAGATGAAATCCCAAAATGGTATGTAGAGGAAAAAGAGGAGGGTAGATATTTATATGGAAAGGCATCGGCAGACTCTCAATCTATTGAATTAGCTAATAGAAAAGCAACAGGACTTGCTATTGGAAGTTTGCTTTTAAAGATAAGAAATAATTCAACAGTTATAGCTGAACAATACCTCAATGAAGAAGATATTATTTCTGGAAAAAAAATAAATAAAATAGTTAAAAATTCATCTTATCAAGAAAAAATCACACAAGCTGTAAAAAACTTTGAAATTAAAAATTATAAAATTAGCAATAGAGAAATTTTTAAAGATCAATCATACTTCAAAGTTTTTATAGAAGTCGAAATAAACAAAAAAGACTTATATGAATATCTTAACAAAATTAATTAGTCTTTTTTTATTATTATTATTTTTATCGTGTCAAAAAAAAGAAATTATCATTGAAAAAAATGAGCCTTGCGAAATAAAAAAAATAAACGGAAAAGATGAATTATTTTGCGATGAAAAGAAATTGAATAAAGTTCGTGTAAAAAAAAATCCATACCGTGATGAATATTTAGAATGTGAGTATTTCGATTATTATGTCAGTTCTGGGAAAGAAACTAAAAAGGAGAGATCTTTAAGATGTAAGACAAAAGATGGTTATGAAATTATTAATTAAAGTATTTAGATACTATTTTATCTACAAATTAGTTTTCCACCAATCCAATTACAATCTTGAGCTTTATTAGTTCCTCTCTCTTTTTTATAATAGCCACCTCCGCCTTTTTTTCCATACATATCATATGTTTTTCCAGTTCTAGAGTCAGTACACCTGTAGTTATTACCATAGCCCATCCAGTAGCATTTTGCGAAAGCAGAAGACGTAAAAAGTAGAAGTAAAATAGTTATGACAATTTTTTTCATTATTTTATCTTACTGCTAAAACATTTTGATTATAAATATTTATACAATTTTGTTCATAGGTTCGAAGTGCATGAGGATATTTTCTGCTGTCTAGAAATAAATCACCAAGTAATCTTTTATAATTATTTAAGGCATTATATTGCCATGAGTTTGGCATATAATTTCGTTGTTTTGAAATAGTTCTTTGATATGCCTCTCTACATTGATTAGCGTTTACAGTACTGGTTATTAAAGTAAAAAGACTTAGCCCAATAATTATATTTTTAATTTTTTCATAAAGAGATTAGACTGTATTTTGGGTATTTATGCAAACAAGCATTAATAGAAAAAAAATTAAAATACTAATTTTAAAAACTTTTTTGTTTTATTTTTTTTACTCAAATCTTGCTTTTGCAAAATCAGCAGATACTTTTTTTTGTTATAGGCCAATTGCAGAGGTTTTAGAATATTATAAAAATCGTGATTTAACAAAAAATTACAAACATCAATTTACAAGCTTTAAAGATTTTATTTATAATGTTGAAATAAGTGATCAGCACTTATTATTTCTACCTTTTAAAAATTCTAAAATGAAAAAGATGAAAGCAAAATTTGTTAAAAGTTATTATCTTAATTTAACTGGATTAAAAGATAGGCAGGGAAATAATCTAAAAAAAACTCATGTTTATGATATTTTTGAAACTGAGGAAAAAATCAATTTTTATTATCCATATAATAAAGACACTAATTTAAAAATTTTCTTTTCGATAGATCGGTCATTAGCTGATCTTAAGAAAAAAAGTGATAAAAATTATTTCATGCTACAAGTTTTAAAAATTTCTGATCAATTTCCATATTCGTATCTTATGAGTAAAAGGGAAAAAACAATTAATGAAAAAGTTTATCCAAATTTAGATAATATCGATATTGTAGATATTTTCTCAGATCCTAAAAGATACTTTAAAAATGATTTTGAAGTAAATAAATTTTTTGAAAGGTATTTATGCGAAAATTAATTTTAATTAATGTATTAACTTTATTTTTATGTTTGCCAACTTGGTCAAATGAAAAATCTATGTCCATAAAAGAAGAAAACTGTTTTATTTATTTTAAACTTGATAATCAAAAACAGTTTAGCAAAATTCAATGTACGGATAAGAAAGAGTATCCAATGCCACAAATTGGATATGACAATAATCACTGTGTTTCTTTAAGATCTCATATTTTTTTTAAAATGAAAAAAAAAATATTTAAAAATAAAAATGGATTATATTGTTCAATGAATGGTTATTCCAATAGGGCTTATTGGTATTATGTTGAGTAGGTTTGTTTTTTTTTTAATCTTACTTTTTTTTTCTCATTGTTCGAGCACTAGCAATCATTTTACTCCTCTAACTCACCGTTCTCTCACAAATATAATTGAAGTTGATAATCCAGTTTTAGCTACAGTTTTAATCAATAAATACCTGTTATATTCAAACAAACTTCCAGAAAAAGCTTTAAAAAAACACAACGCAGCAATTCATACAGCATTAATGGATGTAAGAAACGGTGTAACTTTTTATTGGCAACATAAAAAAACAAAAGGAGTTGATAAACTCTTTAGTGGCAAAATTAAAATTGTAAATACTTCACGCGATAGTAGAGGAGTTTGTAGAACTTGGTTAGAAGAAATATCAAGAGATAATCGCTATATATTAACAGCGGTAACCACCGCATGTTTATCCAAAGACAAGAAGAAATATGTTTTGGCTGATGAATTTTTTTATGACCAATTATAAAATTTTATTATTATTTTTTTTAATATTAACTCCATCATGCGCTGATTGGCGTGTTGCAATGAAAGCAAAAAAACATGGTTGCAATGTTCCAAGTACTAATTACGCATTTTTAGAGATAGCTGGAATAGAACCTACTGGAACAACTAAAGATTTTACGGGATACTATAAGTATTTTACTTACATATTTAAAAAACCCTTTTTCGATGTAGAGGATAGATGCAGACATTCAAGAATAGTTGTTCATGCATTAAATGAAAATAATGATTTCAAGGTTTTTAAATGGAGTAATAAAAATAAAAAAACTTCAGGAAAAGCGGTTGTTACTATGACTAGGGAATATGGAAGAAAAATATGTAAAGATTATTACAGTTTTATAAGCAAAGAAACCAAGGGGTATGTTTATCAGGGTACAGCATGCCTTGGTCCACACTCCTCATTAAGTCAAAAAGCAATTGCTTTTAATGACCATTGGATCTTTTATCCATATAAAACTAATCAATCTGGAGGTAGGCCAATTCTAGAGTCATGGGGAACTTTAAATGATATAGATCATCCAGATATCAGAAAATCAAAATATAAATTTCATTGCACCAGAACTCCTTGGAGATGTCGTTAGCTATCTCCCAATTTGCTCAATTGCTCTTTTAGTGTTGTTATATATATTTTCTTTAACACCTTCTTTTGTCATTCCTTTTATATTTTTAATAGTATTCGCAGTTTTAATACCACCTCGCATTATTGCCTTATCTCTTGGGGTACAAGAGCAAAATATTATTAAAATTACTAAAGATATATAACTGAGTTTAATACTCATTATATTTGCAATATTTTCTTAAATTATTTAATTGAGATGAAGATAGGCCTATAAGTCTTTTTGCTTCTAGTTGGAGAAATTCAGGGTTGTCAAGTTCATACCTAACTGGCCCTTTAAGGACATAACAAGAAATCTTAGGTTTAGAACCTTTTAACAAATCGGATGCTTTAGAGTATTGAAGTCTTGTATGAACGCTATAATTCCCTCCAGGTCCAACATTACTTTCGGTTATAAATCTATGAGTTGCTATCGATACATTTGATCCTGAAGAGAGTATATCTTTATCGACTTTATCTAATCTCTGAATATAATGTCTATTAAAAAAATAATAAGCATAAGCAGCAAGAACTAAAAAAACTCCAAGCGCAACCAATCCTAATGCAAATGCTTTTGAATATCTCCAGGTTGAACGCGATCTTAATATTCTGTTTTGTTCATCAATACCTTGGTTTAAAGGATCGTATACAGTTTCTGTATAACTAATCACATCATCTTTTTTCATAATCTTTAATTATCAGTATTTTTTTTATTTGATTTTTTTGATCCAGCTTTCTTTTTTCGCATTAATGTTTCTCTAACCGGATCCTCATCAATTGTTGTATTTATAAGTTCAGGATCATTGGTCCATAAAGGAACATGCACGATTTCTTTTTTTATAATTTCCTTTGGAACCTCAACTTTTTGAATAACAATTTTTTCTTCTATTACAGGTTTTTCTACTTCAACGATTTTTTCAACTATTTTTTCTCCAACCGGCACCTCTTTTATTATTGGTTTCAACTTTGTTTTTATAGAAGTCCACATAAGTTTATTTTTAAGAACTAAGTTTCGTCTTAAAGATGTGAAATAGTTTCCAATCGCTTCACGAGGTCGATTTCTTAATTCATGCATTCTCTCATCTTGAAGATGTAGACCAGCAAAAGCTAGCAAAGTACCAATGATTGAGATGACTAAAGCAAGACCTCCAAACCATAACCAAAAAGCTTTATCAACATCTTCTTGTGTTAGATCAGCAGCAGTCAGCCTACTTTTCGCAACTGAATTTTCATTAGATGAAATATTATTGTTTTTAGTTTCTGCTAAATCATCTTTTCCTTCATTATTATTATTTTCATAAGATTGAGTTGCAGTTTTAATTTTGAGTGCAATTCTATAAATTTGTGTTTTTTGGGCTATATCATTAAGATTTTCTTCCGTCTTAAGCTTTTGTTCTTGAAGCTCACGTAAGTCTTTATCAATTTCTTCCAGGGATCGTTTATTTTTACTGGTTGCTAATCTTGTTACTTCTGCGTTAGCAGCAGCTAATTTTTTTTGACTTTGTTCTAATTGTTTTTTGTATTTTTCTTCAATTTTTGCAACGTCCGAATTACTTTTTTTGAGTTCAGAGGTTCTAGTAATTTCTAGTTGTTTTAAATCTTTTTTTAAATCATCAAGCTGATCTTGTAGGTTATTTTTTTCATTTTTACACTTATCACCACCAAATGCTCCTCTACAATTTTTACTTGTAGCATATTGTCTGATTTGATTTTGAATATCTTTTATCTCTCCTTTTTTTGCAATGATATCTTTTTCAGCATTTTTATAAATTTGATTTGATGCCATATAGTCTTCTTTTTCTTTTAAGATCTTGCCTTGAAGTTCTGTATCAGCTTTAAGAGCTCTGTTTGCGTTGTCTTCTGCTTGTTTTAAGCTATCATCATCATTTAATTTTTCTCTATTTAATTTTTCAATTTCTCTCTCGATATTTTTTAATTCATATTTAATTTTATTAACGGGTTCTATTCTTTGATTGTAACTTAATTCAAAACCTTGAATAATGGTTTCGAATGTTGAAAAATTCACAGCAAGTAAGGCAAATAAAAAAAGTAATTTCCATCTTAATTTAGCACCGTAATAAAATGCAGTTGCCATAGGAATTTTTGTCAGTTCCATAATCGCAACAACACCAAATGCTAATGCAACAACAATTGAGTCGGTTGTACCAGGACCACTCCCGTCACCAGATCCAGCAGTAAAAAATAAAACTGCTATTGACAAACCAACACAGGCAACAATAATTTCGATTGTCCAGGCAAAAGCAATGAGTTTTTTACCCATGGGCGCTGTTTTAGATTTTGGAAAAAATTTATTAAAAATATTATCTAAGTTAATCATTTAGGCTTCTACTTTCCTTTTAAATTGATTTGTAATTCTTTGTAATGACCATCCAGGATCAATCTCAAATTCTTTACATATAATCAAAATATTTTCTTTTTCTGATTTAGAAAATATTCCATCAGCTTTACAAATTCTAATTAAAACCGCCACAATAAATTCTAAAAGATCTGAATTAAGAGTTCCTAAAATATTTTTTATTATTCTTGCATCCTCTTCTATAGACAATTTATCATTTATTCCTTCTTCTAAAATTCTTTTTAGAGCCGAGTGTTGTTTTGGATCATGTGGAAGGTTTTTTAAAATTTCTTCCTCTTCTTCCTCTGAAAAATTTCCATCCGCAATGGATAATTTTGCACTTAAAACTAAAATTCCTACTACACAAACAGTTTGCCTACTGCACCTTCTGTATTTATCCCAGAACTTGTTCATGAAAGTATTAAATCATAAAAAACATAAATTGCATATTTAAAATAATCAGTATAAATTTTTTTTATGATATATTTGACTAAATTATTAAAAATAGTTTTATTTTTAGTCTTTTTTTCCAATACAGCTTTTGCAATCAACGAATTTAAATTTTTACAAAGTGAGGTTTCTGGACAGTTTTGTAAAGAATTATTTAATCGATTGGATTTTCCAGGTTTTCCATCAAATCAAAAGCAGCCGTTTAAATTAAACACAGAATTAATTATTGAGGATATTAATAAAGTAGATGGTAAAAATTTAGATTTTGAAGCTTTGTTTACTCTATTTGTTTATTGGAAGGATCCAAGAGTAGCTTCTTTATTAAAAGATATGGGAATGTATGAAGATACTAATAAGCCAGCTTGGCTGTGTGATTATGATCCAGATATTATTTGGGGCGTTAATAGAAAAATTTTTGATCCTGTTGTTGAGTTTTATAACAGAAAAGACAAACCAGATTTTATCAAAGGAAGGGCTGACTGGATTGAAATCTTTAGCAATGGAACTATTCAAAGTCGAATTAGAGATACTGCAAAATTTAAATCTAATTTTAATTTTAAGAAATTTCCTTTTGATAGTCAAAAATTTACATTTGAACTTTATACAGAGTTTCCAGTCACACGAACTGTATTCGAGCCAAACAAGATAATGAAAAAATATGAAGATAGCTTATTTAATATCGAGGGTGAGGATGGAATTCATGTACCTGGCTGGAAAGTCACCAGTGTTAAAACATCATTAGACCGATACACCGAAGGAGACTATGACTACGAAGGGTTTATTCTTGAAATAACTGCGCAAAGAATTTCTTTTTATTACTTAATTAAAATTTTTTTACCAATCATTTTTATTCTAGGGATTTCATGGTCTGTGTTCTGGGTACATCCAAGAGAAGTTGATGCAAAAGTTAATATTACAATTGTTGCTCTACTAGCTTTGATTGCATATAATTTTATCATTGATGAAGAAATTCCAAAACTTGATTACTTAACGTTTTTGGATGCATTTATTTTTGTATCTTATATTTTTACAGGTGCATCAACTATATTGTGTGTTTATGCTCATTATCGGTTCGAAAAATATAAAAACCCAGTGAATAAAGTTGATTATTATTCAAAATTTTTGGGCCCATTTAGTTATTTCTCAATATTAACAATTATAATATTTTATTTTCTTTGATGTCGGCTTTAGGTAGGAAACAAATTATCTTTTGCAACTTGGCAATTTCACTAGTTGTTTTAGGTATGATAATATCCATCGTATCAATTTACTTTGAAAAAAAAATTTTAGCTGTACAGCGCGATGTTAAAGAAACTGAATCTATTCAGTATTATGTTAAAACTTGGAAAGAAGTTGCACTAGAACATCAAGCAAGGACAATCACTGATAATTTTAAGTATTTACTTAAACGAGATAACCCTCTTTTTAATGAGATAACAAATAAGAGTATTAGAATTGTCGAGTTAGCTTGGAAGCCACAAACATTTGAGTTTGTATTATTTGATATTAAAAAAATTAATAACCCTAAATTAAATGAGAAATATAACATTGATCAGTTTGAAAAGGATACTTTAGAAACTTATGAATTTCTAAAAAGTATTAATTTTTATGAAAAATGGGCTACAAGAAAAAATGGGATTGACTTTTCTACAGTTGATGAAACTAAAGTAAATGAATTATTAACTAAGGCTGAAAATTATAATTTGCAAATCCTTTTATATTTTAATGACTTAGATGATATTAATAAAAAAGAATTAGAAAGACTAAATAATCTTATTAAATATTACTCTGATTTATCTAGCAGATTAATTTTTATTGCATTTATATTTCAGTTAATAACTTTCTTTATTGCTCAATTTTTTGAATTAAGGGAGCGTGGATAGTGATGCGATTTGATATATTTAGCAAAAAAACGTGGATTTTAATTTTTTTAATGGGCGTATTCCAGATTTTATCAATAGCGTTTGATCAATTTGTCATTCAAAAAGAGGACACCTCTAGGAACTTGGGAGCAGAAAGGTATAGGCTTTTAGAGCAAAGATCTGACTTGTTAAGATATAATTCTATGATTGTAAAAGGGGTCAAGTTAGCATCTGACATAAGCTTGTATATAGATCGTTCAAAAGTAAATAATGAATTAAAGAAATCTTTTTATAAATCAACTTTATTAGATATTGGTATATTAAATTCTAATCTTTTAAAGGATGACTTGTTAAAAAAAATTCTTAATAAAAAGAAAGTTAAATACAAAAATTACAAGGGCGAATTAGTTACAAACTCAATTTATGATGTGATTCAAAAAAATACTAATGAGATTAAAAAATTAGGAGATCAGTCATTAGGAATAGATGTGATTTATAATTTAATTCCCTGGACTAGCCAGTTATTAGGATATGCAAATACAACAGTTGTAGCTACTCTTAAAGAAACACAAGAGGATATATTAAAAAATTCTGAAAAAACTTTTGAAGTAGATAATCAAAGACAATCTTTTTTACTTTTTAGTCTTTTTTTTCAATTAACGAGTTTACTCTTTTTGTTAATTTTCTTTAGAGAAATAATGAAACAAAATTCTTAATTTGTTTTTGATGAAGAAAAGTATATAAAGTAATTATGAAAAAAATATCCTTAATTTCACTTTTAGCTACATCATTTATTTTTTTGTATTCAAGTTTAGCGATTTCAGAAACTTGTATATTTAAAGGTGATCAAAAATCTAAAATGAATAAAATCTGTTATTACGAGTGCCCCACTGGACTTTTTGCTTATACGATCAAAGTAAACAGTATTTGTCCTAGAGTTTTTAGAAGATAATTTATTATTATTTTGTTTGTAAAAATTTTAATAATTCTGACAATTTTATTTGTCGTATTTTATATTACGAAGCTAAATATAAACTGGCAAAATAAGATTCAAGATAAACAAAGTAATCATCAGCCATCAAAAAAAGAAAAGATAGTGATTTATATAATTATACTGACCACACTGATATGCTCTTTAGCTATTTGGATAATTAAATATCATTAGAATTGACTTGAAAATTATAAATGTATCTTATAACTTTAATAAATGGATTTTGGTACAGCAATCAAAACATGTTTCAAAAAGTACGCAACATTTGAAGGTAGAGCAATAAGATCTGAGTTTTGGTATTGGTGTTTATTTTCATTATTGCTTGGAGCATGTACCGCTATAATAGATGTTGGTATACTCGGTTATTCGGCTGATGCTGAATTCACTCCCATTAATTCTATTGCAACAGTTGTGACTTTCTTACCAGGTATTGCAGTGACAGCCAGGAGATTACATGATGTAGGAAAATCTGGCTGGTGGATGCTTCTTACATTTACTATTATTGGACTGATACCATTAATTATTTGGTATACCAATGAAGGTGAGAAGAAGAAGAATCAATATGGCAATATGATAAAAATTAAATAATTGTAAATTTATGGGATTACTTCTAGTTACAATTGTTCCTTCTATATTAATTATAACTTATTTTGTTAAAGCTGATCAGTTTCCAGAACCGAAGGATAAAATTTTTAAAACTTTTGTTTGGGGTTTGGTTATCTGCATTCCAGCATATGTAGGCAATACGATATTATTTGAAGCTTATAGACAGTTGGGTGTCTCGAGTATATTAGCAAGTTCCTTTTTTGGCCCAGCAATTGTAGAGGAAGGATTAAAATTCTTAGTAATTTTAAATATTGTTTATAAATTTAAAGATTTTGATGAACCTATAGATGGAATTGTATACGGAGTTTGTGTTTCTCTTGGTTTTGCTACTTTAGAAAATTTATATTATGTTTATTTAAGGGGTGGTTTTTATGACAGTTATGCCGTTGCAGCACTTAGAGCATTTACAGCTGTTCCGGCACACGCAATTTTTGGAGCAGTTATGGGTATGAATTTCTCTCATTATAAGTTTAAAAAAGAAAAAGATAAATCCTATCTTACTTTAGCTTTAATTGTTCCAGGACTATTACATGGCCTATATAATTTTTTAATCCAAACCGAGTTTCTCT
>Ga0181572_10002130_pt1 | contig 14261 bp, 11 predicted proteins | sample 101ome_26_FD_133004 | JGI IMG/M metagenome (GOLD analysis project Ga0181572, IMG submission 133004) | Coastal salt marsh microbial communities from the Groves Creek Marsh, Skidaway Island, Georgia - 101408AT metaG (megahit assembly) | ecosystem: Environmental > Aquatic > Marine > Intertidal... | reverse complement strand
CAGCACTTAATTCACCGTTACCATCAACATCAAATATTTGGAAAAATTTGCTACCCCAAAAACTTTGTTTAAAATTTTCTCTAATATTTTCACGCAGTACAACACCTGATTTGTTTAAGACGAATTCGTGTTTCGAGCCATCTTTGACCCCAACAATCAAAGTATTTCCGAACAAAGTCGTTGATGTTTCGATATCCGTATATCCGCTTGTCTCCATGCGATTGATAATATCCGAAGCGTCGATCGCTAGAGCGGATGAGGCGATAGATATTAATCCAGCGGCGAGTATATTTCTAGTCATTACATATTTCATTTTTGTCTCCATCTTTTCTTAATTTTCTTATCACATCAACAAGCACGCGTTTGTGCCGTTTGAGCGATGAGATGTATATTTGACGAAAAGTACTGACTGACTATTGCACTCAGGCCGAAATCTTTTGCAATAGACCTAAGTCATTTCCCAATAGGCCTAAGTTGTAAAATACTTCTTGAAGGGCTTTCAATATAAGAACTGAAATCATCCTTAATCATATTCGAATGCATAAGGACAAAGTGCGCATCACCTCCTCATTGCTTTAGTTTGCTCCGCAATGAGAGTTGAATTCATATGCACTATGATTACAATTTGGATGACCTCTATATTGGTTGTATAGCAGTCGAAGGAAACTCTATTAGGAATTACCGAATATTTAATTTCTGCGGCCCTCCTTAACAAAGCGAGCTATACTGATTGGACCGGCTTCCACAAATCATACAAGTAATATAGTGTTTTACGGCCTAAATCATTCTTTCTTTTTGAACTTCAAAACTAGTCCTTCAATTTTTATCATGAGCCCAGAGCATGAATAACGCCTCGGATTTCCGCAAGTCCTCGGAGCCTTCCTATAAGTGGATACCCAGGAAATGTCCCTCTTTCGGTATCTGATAAAAGTTCATGTCCATGATCTGGACGATATGGGATCTGCCAATCACCTGATATTTGTTGGCGTCGTCTTTTTTCTTCATCCAATAGAATTTTGCATAGAGCTGCCATGTCGGTATCACCCTCTAGATGTGCAGTCTCCTCAAACGAACCATCGGGCTCCTTACGAACATTTCTAAGGTGGGCAAAATGGATGCGATCTGCATACCGCTGAGCGATTTCTACGACATTGTTGTTTGGGCTCGCACCGAGTGAACCAGAACAGAGAGTCAAGCCATTTGAGTGGGAAGGAAAAGCATTAATTATCCAATCAATGTCTTTTGAATCAGACACGATCCGCGGCAAGCCTAAAATATTTCGCGGCGGATCATCGGGGTGCACACACAGCTTTATTCCCAACTCTTGCGCGGTTGGAACTACTTCGTTTAAAAACAATTGATAGTTTGCACGCAAATCGTCCACAGACAAACCATCGTAGGACTTAAGCGCATAACGCAGCCCTTCCACGTCATAACGATCATATGCGCCAGGCAAGCCAGCCATAATGGCATTCAATAGCTCTGATTGCTCCTTTTCTGTCGATCCGGCGAACCAGTTATACGCCCCCTCAATAACTTTCGAAGGGTAGTCTTTTTCGGCGTCTTTGCGCTTTAGCATACAAATCTCAAAAGCGGCCATTAGGAATGCAGAATAACGCAGACAGGTGCCACCGTTATGCAGGGGCGATTTAAGATTGGTGCGTGTCCAATCTAACAGTGGCATAAAATTATAACAAATTATTTGGATACCTTCATTGGCCAAATTCGCCATTGATTGCCGGTAATTAGCGAACAGCGTCGATAGATCTCCCGTCCCACGCTTAATATCTTCGTGCAATGGCAAGCTTTCCACCACGTCCCATTCAAACCCAGCAGCCTTAATCTTGTCTCGCCTCTTGACGATCGTATTGCGATGCCAAACCTCACCATATGGAATCTCATGCAGAGCTGTGACGATACCTACGGCGCCAGTCTGGCGAATTTCGGAAAGCTGAATCTGGTCTAGTGGACCATACCACCGCCAAGTTTCCTTCATTAACAATCTCCTTCAAGTCGAACGGTATCGCGAAAATTACCAAGTTGAACCATAATGGCGACCAATTCACAAGTGATCCTACGGCTCGGCAGCTTGCCATAACCTGGAGCTATTTTGAGTATATTCTCAACTAAAGCGGCGTCGTTGGGTGCTATTTTAGCAGCGTGTATCAGCTGCTGTTTATACGGGTCGTTCAACTCAGGTTGTTCACTTTTTGATCGACTTTCGATATACCGTAACCAAGCAGCAACAACGACCAGCAACCGCTTGTAGGGCCTCCCTGCTGAAAGGTTTTCATCGAGTGGTCCTAAAATCCGCTGCGGAAGTTTTTGACTGCCATCCATGGCGATCTGTTCTAAAAGGTGATAAATTTCCGGATTTCGAAAGCGTGTTAGCAATTGAGCCGCATAATCTTCAAGGCTCGTTTCTGGTGGCACATCTAGAGATAAAGCAAGGTCTTCACGCCACAAGCCTTCTACGAAAAGTGCAATACCCTCATCGCAGATTGCCTCTGCTACAGTTTCAAAACCTGCAAGACTACCAAGATATGCAATTGCAGAATGTGCGCCGTTGAGCATACGTAACTTCATTTGCTCGAAAGGAGCGACATCATAAACCAGTTTTACGCCCACTGCTCCCAAATCTGGCCGACAATTATCTACAAAATCATCTTCGATCACCCATTGTCGAAAAGGTTCGTGAGCGACAACTGCTTCATCGTAGTGACCGCTACTTTCGCATGCGCGCTTTCTCAATGCATCAGATGTCGCAGGTACAATTCTATCGACCATGCTACAAGGAAATTTACATTCTGTTTTAACCCAGTTTGCAAAGTTTAGGTCAATCCTCGAGGCAAATTCACTGACAATTTGCTGCGTCAATAGACCATTAGATGACAAGTTATCTAGAGACAATACCGTGAACGGGCGTAAGCCTCGCCTCCACCGCATTTCCAGCGCGCGAACCAAAAACCCTGGTCCAGATTTCGGCACTAAGCTTTGCAGATCATGTTTGATATCTGGATGCTCAAAATCAAGCGTCGTATCTCGCGAGCCCCGACAGTATCCTTTTTCTGTAATGGTAAGACTCACAATCCTTGTTGTTTCGTCGGTCATTACTTTGAGCACTGCACTGGGATCCTCTGGAGCGAAAAGGACTGAGGTGACAACATCAACAACTTGAGATTTAATACCCTGGTCTGATAGTTCTAATGCCGTGTACAAGCAATCATTTCTTACCAGCTTGTTTCTAATATCTGATGATCTGAGGGATACGCCCACCACGCCCCAGTCTCCACCAGATTGCTCCATGGCTTCCTTTATATAAATAGCACCATGCGCCCTGAAAAAAGCACCAAGTCCCAAATGAACAATTCCAGTTTTTGGGCTGGGATGAAGTCTGCGCAGCCCGCTTTGACCTTCTAGCGTCATAGCCGGTAAGCCTGTTTTACGAGATTAACTGTAAGATCCTTTGCAACCTCGAAGGCCTCATTTTCGAGAAGGCGACCAGTGGAGACTAAATCAGCAAGGAAAGCAGAATCCACGCGTCGAGCCACATCGTGGCGCGCCGGGATTGAGCAGAAAGCACGTGTATCGTCGTTAAAGCCCACGGTATTGTAAAACCCAGCAGTTTCAGTTGTAATTTCACGATAACGGCGCATTCCGCTTGCACTGTCAAAAAACCACCAGGCCGGACCAAGCTTCAATGCTGGATAAACTCCTGCCAAAGGCGCGAGCTCACGACCATATGTTGTTTCATCTAGTGTAAAGACAATAAGACTGAATGTTGGATCATGTCCCACAACATCCAGTAATGGCCGCAAATCATTAACATAATCAGTTCGACGCGGAATATCGAAGCCCATGTCAGCTCCCAAACGCTTATAAATTTCTAGGGAGTGGTTTCGGAATGAACCCGGGTGGATTTGCATCACCATCCCATCTTCTTGGCTCATCTTTGCCATTTCAGTTAACATTTGTGCCCGAAATAGCTCGGCCTGATTTTGTTCGCGCTTACCCAGCAAGATTTCACCAAACAGTATTTCTGCCTCCTTTGCAGGTAAGTTTGCGGTACGAGCGGTTGGATGCCCATGATCGGTGGCAGTCGCGCCGTGATAGCGAAACACTTGACGCCGAGTGCGATGGGCATCCAAATATCCAAACCATGTCGTCGTGTCGCAATTTGTAATTTCGGCCAGACATTGAAGGTTGGCGAAAAATTGCGGATGGTCCGGGTCAATAATCGCATCAGGCCGATAAGTCGTAATCACACGCCCACCCCAACCAGATTTGGCAATAGAAGCATGGTGCTCCAAGTTATCCAGTGCACTTTCAGTTGTGGCTAATACTTCTATATTAAACCGCTCGAATAGCGCACGCGGATGGAACTCAGGCTGTCTCAGCAACTGGGCTATTTGGTCGTAAATATCATCGGCTGTTTCTTTGGACAAGACCAGGTTAACGTTGAAAACCTCTTGTAGTACTTGATCTATCCAAAGCCGTGTTGGAGTACCTCGAAAAAGATAGTAATAGGAGGCAAATAGTTTCCAAATCTTTCTAGCATCCCTTTCATAGTTGGCACCAACGATGGGCTTAATCCCCAACTTTTCTGGCGTAATACCATGGGAATTCAACATCCGACATACATAGTGATCCGGTGTGACAAATAACGCTGCTGGGTTTTCAAATGGTTGGTTTGTTGCAAACCATTGTGGATCTGTGTGCCCATGTGGACTCAAAATTGGCAGATCCCGAATACTTGAAAAAATTGCACGAGCCAATCCCAAGCCATTTGGATCTTGCGGAAACAGCCGATCACAGTCAAGTAGAGCCAACTAACTACCCTTTCAGTATGTCTCAACGTAGGCTATTCGTAGCCAGGCAGCTGTCCGGCTAATAATGCGACCTTGTCATTTCTGTCGTTAGACAAGATTTATCGCTGACGAGACTTTATTTTAATAAATTAATATTTTACGACTTTCCCCCAAAGAAATTGTGAAGGTCCGTAACCAATCCTCGCATCTTCCATTTTAAGCAGTCTATCGTGGTCAACCATCATATTTATTCCAGGACCAAACATTTCAATATATTTTGAAAAAACATCTTGATCATCGGCTTCCACCATAAACTGCTCAAGCTTCAATGGGCTAATTAATTTATCGATTACATGCCATCTATAATCTGTCTCATCTATATTTTCTGTAAGACCCTCAGACTCGAGTAAAATCTTCCATGCTCCAGCCTCAACAAATCTTTCGGTTTGCTTTTTAATTCGCTCAACAAAAATTTCTTTCTCAGAAACTTTAGAGTGTGCAAAAGCAACGCCTACTTCATTAATCACCTTTATGCCTTTACGTGTAGCGTTTTCAATTAACCTGCACATGTCATCGTCGTCCAATGAACGCGATATGCTAGAAATTTCAACTATTTCGATACCTAAATTAACAACGTCATCCAAAAGACCATCTACTGCTTCTTTTCCACTCGATAGAGCGACATCCATGATTGGATTACCTAAAGCAATTTTTACGTCAAAATCTTTGCAACTAGCTATAAATCTCAGTAGCGATTTTTTACTCATCATAGCGCCTTGCTTGCCAGAAATTTTAAAAATATCAACGAGATCAGCGTAAGCTTCGAGATAATCATCAACACAGCTACCCACCATTACAGGGGCCCTTACATAATTTATTCCCTTTTCCCGAGGTTTCTTCTCGCGCTCAATGAAATGTAAAGTTGGAAACGATAAATCGGGCATTTTAAGTTCCTTTTCTTAGTTCAATTCACCACCCAGCCACCAGGGTAAATCAATAAAAAACCCAATGGCGCCGTTAGGAAATTGTAAAGTCAAAAGAGAGGAAAGCATCCATAAAATCATCATCAGTACTACCGAAATACTAAGTGATACTCGGTATGCCTTCCTATCGTGAAATAAAATAAATAAATTAATAAATAACGCCGATGCTATCGGAAACCCAAATAGAAAATTCAAGAATAGAAATCCAACAAAACTGACGTAATAGTGGAACTGTTTATTAAAGCCAGCAGTCATTTCAAAAATATTTGAGCGCGCGAATTTCATTATTGGATATTTCAAAAATCCCAGGTTTTTAATATCTGCTATTTTCACGCATAAAATGAAACTTAAGAGTATTATGGCCACTATGCTAAGGCTAATAGGAAATAAATTTGCCCGATAATCTAAATTACTTGTGAACCAAATCATCGATAAAGGAAGGCACATTAATAATAATACATAGTAGATTTGCCCTAATTTATTTGCAGCCAACCCGACGCTGTAATTACTCTCAAATCTTTGTCTCAAAAGCAGTAATATTGTTATAAAACATAAAAATATAAGCACTATAGATACTGGGCGATACAAGAAGCTCAACCCATAAACAGCATGTGTTTGGTAGCTTAGTAATTCGACTTTTGTAGAAAGAAAGAAACCTATTAAAAGAGCCGGTCTGGACCAACCAAAATTTTTGAATGTTATGCCAATCAACCCAAAGCCCAGCAAACCAATAAAATCATACCAATCTCTATTAATATTAAAAGTTGCAAAAAATATTAAACATACCATCACTGGTGCCAGTATATAGTACGGAACAAGCGTGAATTTCGAAATGTGAGAAGCAAAAGCCACACAAATACCAGCACCGAGGATGTTCGCAAGAGCTAACGACCAGATCATTAGATAGGTAAGATCCAAATTAGTCGTTACCATATCCAATCCGGGCTCTATCCCAATTAAGACAAATCCACCAAGCAACAAGACTTTGTTTCCGGATCCAGGGATCCCAAAAATTAAAGTTGGAATTAATGCGCCACCTTCCTTTGCGTTATTCGCCGCTTCTGGCGCTATAACTCCTCGGATATCACCTTTGCCAAACTGAGAAGTGTCTTTGGTAGTTTGTTTAAGATGGCTATAGGCTATCCAGTCAACAACGGTACCGCCCAATCCTGGCAAAGCGCCAACAAGGCAACCTAGGGTGGAACATCTTAAAACTAAGAACCAATTTTTAAAAACATCTTTTACGCCTGTAGCCCAACCCTTCTCATTTTTTAAAGTTTTCGCTATTGATCCTTGGCCATTAAGCAATCCTACAATTTCGGGTAGTGCAAATAGACCTAAACCAACTATAACCAAAGGCACACCCTCTATGAGATATAAGCTATCAAAGGTATACCTTGGGTCTCCGGTAATTGGCGCTGTGCCAATAGTTCCAATTATTAAGCCAAGAAAACAAGATGTAAGTCCCTTTATAAAATTATCGCCAGTCAGCGCACCAACCATCAGAAGCGCCAAAACTACTAGGAGGAACTGTTCGCCAAAACCAAATGCCATTATAATTGGTATGGCATAATATATCGAAATAGATAGAATGAAGGCCCCAAAAATACCACCTAGCAATGACGAAGAAAACGCTGCGCTCAAAGCTCTTGCTGCCATGCCTTTTTTAGAAAGTGGAAAGCCATCCATCACAGTTGCCTGGGAACCAGATGTACCAGGCACTCCCATTAATACGGCAGGAAAAGTATCTGACGTTGTAGTCGGCGCGAGTACTCCGATCATCATGGCAAGGGCATATGATGGTTCCATAGTAAAGACAAAAGGAAGGACCAGAGCTAGACCTGATGTACCCCCCATGCCTGGCAAAATTCCAACCACCAGCCCAAGCAGGGTACCTGCGAATAAAAAGGCTAGGTGATTAAGCTCAAAAAGCTGAAAAAGTGCTGCAAATAATTGTTCCATGAAAACGGCTGCTAGCCATAAGCTAGCAGCACCCTTCTGTTCATTATTTTATTGCACCCGATAAGTGAAACGATTTTTCTTTAAAACCGCGTTTAGCTGATCTTTAGTGGTATCAGAGAATATTGCAGCCTTTTTGACAATATCTCCAGCCTCTTCACCAATAATTAATGGAAACGGCCCAAGTGCTTTTGAAGCTTTTTCCTTGAATTCTGGATCATTTACCATTTTTCTTGCAGCCTCTCTATATGCCTCAACTATTTCATTTGGTGTATTTTCTGGCAAAAGCATTGACTTAGAAGCTTGTGACCAGGCCGCCCCAATTGAATAAAATGCCTCGAGATCATCACCTTCGAGCTTTTTACCATTTATTTTTTCGTACATTTCTGGAAACGTAGGTGCATTCGGCGCAAGTGGGTTTCTAGAAACAGAGCCATCCGCTCCAATAATTCCAAGTGTCATTAAATCTACCACTTTTCCTTGTTCAATTTCAGGCTTTACTTTTTTAACATAATTAGCAGCACCATGTGAGCTTATGTGAATTTCTCCTCTTAAAAACGCCTGATAACCGCCGGACGAGGATAATCCTGGAATCGGTTTTGCACCTTCAAGTCCCAGTTTATCAAAAACCCAGATGTGAAAAAGATCTGCCGAAGCTGGGGTTTTTAAAGCGTAGAGGACTAAGTCTCGCTCGATAAGCTTTGACATATCATGGGGCTCCGTTGCCAGATCAGATCTCGTAAACCAGTGAGTATTCTGTGGAAGCAGAAGTACTGGCCTATATTCGCTCAAGTTATACTTGACCAATGGGTTTCCTGTCGCAACGTTGACGATAACAGAGGTTGAACAGCCAAAAAGGAATGTGCCATCTGCTTTAGCATTTTCTTGAAAATAGTTAGAGCCCTTTATTGCTCCTCCGCCTGGTATATGCATAACTTGTATGTCCGGATTACCAGGCAAATATTTAGTCAAGAATGGTTGAATAAACCTGGCGAACCTACTGGTTCCCCCACCTTCCTTGAATGGAACAACCCAAGTGATTGTTTTGCCCGAGAAATCCACACCCGCACTTACAACTGATGTCAGTGAAAAAAAGGATACGAGCAATAGTATTAAAAATTTATGCATAGTTTAACCTCCCATTAATAGCTAGTTGAATTTGTAATTTGAATAAAACAACAGTTTTTACACTATGATAACGTTATCATTATGTGTCAATATATTTTATTAAATTTATATTTATACTACTTTAATGCGTATTCAGCTTCTGGATTGACATATACAATTTTTCACCTCACCATTTTAACAATGGAGAACCTTTTAAATGAGCAGTAAAGCAACAATTGTTGATGTTGCCAGAGAGTGTGGTCTATCCCAAGCCACTGTTGCTCGCGTTTTAAATGGGCAAAAAGAAATTCAAGTAAAAGAGAAAACTCGAAAGAGAGTTTTGTCTGCCGCGAGAAAGATTGGTTACGAACGAAATGCTTTAGCTGCAAACTTTCGACGTCAAAAGACAAAAAACATAGCTATTTCTATTGCAGATTTAACTAATCCCTTCTTTCCAGAATTGATAAAAGGCGTTCAAAACAAGATCAGAGAATATGGTTACAGCTTTGTTCAACTGAACAATGAATGGAACCCAAAAATTGAGCAAGATAATTTTAGATATATGATTCAATCCCGTGTAGACGGAGCTATAATATCACCATCTCATCCAGGGGCTGATTTAACAACTTTAGAAGATTTGCCAATTATATTACTTACAAATTCAGACAAGTTCTCAGGCTACGATACAATTGCAAACGATAGTAAGGGTGGCATGATTTTAGCACTGGAAAGGCTTTTTGAGCTTGGACATCGCAAAATAGCACTATTGACAGGTGGGTCTATGATGAGTGTCGGTTCATCGTGGCGGTTGCAAGCAATCAAAGATTTTTATTCCGAAAGGAATATGATTTTCTCTGACGACCTGTGCATTAAATGCGATATGAGTGTAAGCTCTCTGGAATCATTTTCTCAGGCTAGAGCTGCTATGAGAAAATTCTTTAACAAAGACACACCAGCAACGGCTGTATTTGCATCAAATGATATTCTTGCATTGGCAGCCCTACATGTTGCGAACGAAAAGGGGATAAAAGTCCCAGATGAGCTTTCTATCATCGGCATGGATGGTATTCTATCTGGCGAAATCAGCTATCCAGCGCTCACAACGGTAGAAAAGAACCGGTCGCAAATCGGAAGTCTTGCCGCCAAGTCATTAATAGAAAAAATCGAAACCCCACTTGAGTGGCAGACAAAAAAAATAATACTGCCTTGCAAACTTATTGAACGGGACTCCTCAGGACCAGTTAAAAAAAGTTAGTAAGAGGCTAGCATTAGGTATTGATTTTGATAACGTTATCATTTTATGGTTTCTCTGTGTAGCCTAAAGTTTAAATACTAGAATAATTTCTAGGTACGATAAGTAGCGAGTAAACTTTCTATTTATTAATCTAACATTATGGCACGAAACAAAAACTATAAGAAAGACACCCATGTCTATACGAAAACTATTCGATCTAAGGCACCCGGACCCCAAACCTAGATCCAAGAGCCAAATTTGGATTAAAGACGTCGGTTTTGACGAAGCTCCATGGTATCAGGAACGAATGGGTTTGATTGAGCTGGAGGACTTTCTTGAAGTAGCAGGGGACCGTATTGACTATGTCAAAATAACAACCCCTCAAGTTCTTGGGCACCCCGAGGCTTGGCTCAAACGAAAGCTCACGCTTTATAAACGATATTCTATTCAACCCTATTTAGACCACGGTTTTTTCCTGCGAGCATATAGAAAGGGAGTTGTGGATGAGGCTATCGAGGCCGCAGCTAATTTAGGATTCTCAGTAATGGAATTCATGAATACTTTTGATGACGTTCCTAATTGGCAATTAAAAAACTGGCGACAACGTGCCATCGATTGCGGAATGGATTTGATATATGAGCATCATCCTGAAAGCGGCTGGAGGAAAGTTGAAAGAGCCATAGCATCCAATGCGAAAGAAATTATTAGCTCAGCAGAACCTTTTCTCGAACATGGTGCGTTTACAGTACTTATTGATCATGAAGAAATTGAACTTCAAGCTGAAGGAGCAAAAGAGGTACTGAGTGAAGTCATAGAATACTTCGGTAGTGATCGTATGGCATTTGAAGTTACCTCACCCAAAGAAGCTGAGATGACTTGGTACTCAAATATTATAGATTATTTCCAACTCTTTGGAAATGATTGCAACATAACTAATATTATGCCAAGCCAAGTTATGCTCATTGACCCACTTCGATCAGGCGATCGACCTGCTGATATATTATTCGAAAGATACCCCGAATTAAGTCAATTAAAAAACAAATAAGTGGTCCCAAAAGCGGTCCAAAGATGCGCAAAGAAGCTTTTTGATCTCGCCCACGCATTTTGACTCAAAAGAGTTCCTTTTTGACGTATTTTGAGTTCCTTTTTTGAAGAAATACGCGATTACAGCCATATTTTAAAGGGAAAGTGTAAAATTATCTGGTACCCACGGCCAGACTCGAACTGGCACGGCCTATTAAGCCCAGAGATTTTAAGTCTCTTGTGTCTACCATTCCACCACGTGGGCATCCAGATACTTGGACGTTATTGTTGATTTTCAAAATACAATCAAGTCTAAAGTTATCAGCACTAGCAATTCAAAATTTTAAAAATTGCTATTAAAATAAAGTAGATTTAAATGTATTTTTATTTGTCATAGAAAGGACGAGTAATGGCAATCGCCAGAGTATCTTCTTTTGATTTCACCACTCCAGAGAGCATGCGCAATGCACTCCAAAGATATAAAGAAGAGAGGGAGATTATTTTCCCAAATCTTGAGCTAAGCATGTGCGTAAATACTGGTCCAGCATCATTTGTAGATATAGCTGTTTACCCTGACCAAGACGCTGCAGACAGTAATAAAGATGCAAGACAAAAGTTCCACGACGATGTCTTTGGCTCATCGCTTAAAGACGAGTTTTATTATGAAGGCGATATTGACTATTTTTATCAATCTGAAACCTTTAAGAAATTAGCACTCTGACAGAATCTAATTTGCTAATAAACAACGAATATTCAGTCTATCGATCAAACACATAGTCATTACTGTAGAGACCTTCTTCGTAAGAACCTTTGTTTTATATTTCCCCAAAGTTTAGCCATACCCAGCGGCTCGTATATCATAAAAACAATGATTAATACGCCAAATACTACTTGCTCTATTGATGAGATAATTGTTGCGTCAATTGCACCATGAAAAACATTATTTCCTATGCTATTGAGCAATACGGGGAAGAGAAGAATAAAGGCCGCCCCAATAAAAGCTCCACTGATGGTACCCAAACCACCAAGAATAACCATAAATAAAATCTTGAAAGATAATTTAATATCAAACGCAACTGGCTCTAAAGATTTCAGGTAGGTAAAAGCAAACAAAGCACCTGCCACCCCACAATAAAACGCAGAAATAGCGAATGCCTGTAATTTTGTTTTAAGTAACGATATCCCCATGGACTCAGCAGCAATATCCATGTCTCTTACTGCCATCCAGTTACGACCCGTGCTCCCTCTTGCCATATTTACAGCGAGAACCGTTAAACCGGTGACAACCACAAGTATTACAAAGTACATTTCCAAGGGCGACGTAAACGGTTTACCCAGAATTACTATGTCCTGAGCTGTTATAATTCCTGATGTATCATAATTTTTAAACCAGCCAAACTTATCAATCATCCACACTATGAAAAATTGAGAGGCGAGTGTTGCTACCATTAGATAGATTCCACGAACCCTTAAACTTGGCAAACCAAACAAAATTCCAAAAGCGGCAGCAACTAAGCCAGACAAGCCTAATGCAACAAAAAACGGGATATCTGGAACTCTAAGTATTAAATTAAAACAAGCGAAAGCACCCGCGGCCATGAAGCCCGCTGCTCCTAGAGCTAATTGCCCCGCATAACCCATAACTATCTGTTGACCAATGGCAGCCAGAGCTAAACATAACCACGGTATGAGAATTGATGAATACCAATAATCCGTTTTGACCACCAATGGAATTGCAACGAAAGAAAGTATCATCACTACCAAAAAGTTTGTAAGGTCGGACCTCGTGTATCCCATAAAAACATTTTTGTTATTCACTTTTTGCTCCATGATTTATACTCGCCGAATTATCTTCTCACCGAATAGACCTTCAGGTCTATAAAGTAGGAAAAAGATTGCTAAAACGTATGGTGCCCAGCCTTCAATTGCTCCGCCAAAAAATGGACCGACATAGACCTCAAGTACTTTTTCAGTGGCACCAATTATCAGACCTCCAATTATCGCCCCGGGAATTGAAGAAAATCCGCCAATGATAAGGACGGGTAGTGCTTTCAAAGCTAGATCTACCAGAGCAAATTGAACACCAGCTCGAGCACCCCACATCATCCCAGCTACTAGAGCGACAACACCTGCGGCCGACCAAACCAATAACATGATATTTTTCAGCGGTATTCCAATTGAGCTAGCAGCGCCAGGATCGTCTGCTACCGCTCGCAACCCTAATCCCATCCTCGTATATTTAAAGATCAACGCCAAGCCAATGATGAGTACTGCAGCGACTATACCAGCGGTTAAATCAAGAGCACTCACGAAAAGCCCAAAAACATCAATTATCCACTCGATTGGGAAGTCCCCAATACCAAGATCAAGTCTCCTAACTTCGACTCCCCATGCAGCTTGAGCAAGTCCTTCTAACACAAACCCAAGTCCAATTGTTGCCATAAGCAATGTATCTTCACTTTGGTTCATTAAAGGATTTAGCACCATCCTTTCCGTACAAAAGCCAACTAATACCATCAAAAGTACTGTCACTACGAAAGCTAACGAGAATGGTAAGCCTAACTCCATAAAGCCTACGAATGCCAAGACTGCAAAAAATACCATTGCCCCCTGTGCAAAGTTAAATGTCGAAGAAGCTTTGTATATGAGAACAAAGCCCAATGCGACTAGTGAATACATTGTACCAGCTAATAATCCAGCAACGACAACTTCTATGAAAAATAGCACCTCAGTCATGGGAGACTCCTAAATACGCATCAATAACTTCCTGATTAGCCCGCACCTCATCTGGAGGGCCATCGGCAATTATCTTTCCATAATCCAAAACAACGACATTATCGGAAATATCCATCACCACCCCCATATCATGCTCGATCAAAACCATCGTTGTTCCGATCTCGTCATTTACTTTGAGGATAAATCTGCACATCTCCCTTTTTTCTTCTACGTTCATCCCTGCCATAGGTTCATCTAACATCAAAAAGTCAGCCTCTGTTGCTAGAGCTCTTCCAAGTTCCACTTTTTTCTGCAAACCGTAAGGTAACTTGCCAACTGGGGTATTTTTAATATCTGAAATTTCAAGAAAATCGACAATCTCCTCACATTTATCAAGATTTGCTTTTTCTTCGAACCTTGCTTTTGGAAGTT
>Ga0181572_10002129_pt1 | contig 14261 bp, 15 predicted proteins | sample 101ome_26_FD_133004 | JGI IMG/M metagenome (GOLD analysis project Ga0181572, IMG submission 133004) | Coastal salt marsh microbial communities from the Groves Creek Marsh, Skidaway Island, Georgia - 101408AT metaG (megahit assembly) | ecosystem: Environmental > Aquatic > Marine > Intertidal... | reverse complement strand
CTGCGTACGAATCCATCTTTACATTTGTTAACACAACGATTTGTTTTAGGATTTAATTCTTTATCTACAGGGCATTCTTTATTCATAATAGGTAATATAATATACAGTCATATAATTTATAGAAGAAATATTCTGAAACTCGTTATAATGTTATGGATTGTTTCAAGGATGTTCTTCTTTTCTAAATTGTAATCACGAATATGAAACAAACATTCTTCATATGACATCCATTTTACTTGACTTACTTCACAATCTTGATGTTGTGTGACAATCTCACTATCTACATTTTTCATATATGCCAAATAATATTTGTGTTTATAAGACTTGTAATTGGAACCAGTGAAGATTTCTTCAAAGGGGCAAATATTATTCACATTATGGAGTAAATTAGAAGCGTATCCAGTTTCTTCTTCAAACTCACGTAAGGCACAAGCATAATCTTTTTCTTGGAAATTACGACGGCCTTTGGGAAATCCCCATTCTGGCTCAACCCATTTTGAATTAGATTTCTCAATAATGGTAACAATGGATACAATATCATTACCAACAAAAAATCCGGCTTTCAAATGATTGAACTTATCTCTTGATGTGGATTCTTCACTCCTATACTTAGAGATGTTATTTTCGCCCCATAAATCATTCCATAATGTATCAAAATCATGAACTAATAATTTACGCTTTTCTCCCAATGTCATCTGGTCTACCATATCAATGATATATTGCACGTCACTGGTATTGTATTTACCTCGGAGGAAATCAATATATCCAAGTGTGTCTTTACGACAAATCATAAGATATTCGATATTGTTGTTATTATTTCGGAAGGCGATGATGCCATTACTGGTAATCGGTATTTTGCATTGATGAAATACGTGACCTGATTTACCACAGTTATTACAATAATTATCTGTCATATTTTTATTAATTAAGATACAATATAGCATGAGACAAGCTTTATGTGGATTTGTGTAAAAGTCGTAATTCAAAGAGATTTCATGTCTTAGGATATTCTATAATGGATATCAAAGAATTTCGAGCAGATGTATGGGGACCACGATATTGGTTTGTATTACATACGATTGCATTCAATTATCCCAATAAACCGAATGCCACATTAAAACGAAAGTATTATGATTTTATTATGAATTTACCGATTTTGATACCTGACCCGGATATAGGAGAGAACTTTAGTAGATTAATGGATAAATATCCAGTGACCCCGTACATGGATCATAAAAGCGATTTCCAAAAATGGGTCAATTTCATACATAATCAAGTAAATAAGCAATTAGGAAAACCGCAAATATCGTTGCAACAGGCGTATAATGATTATGCATATCACTATAAACCAAATTATGTGAAAATAACAGATACATTCCGCATAAAACGACATCATCTCTTTATGGTGGTGATAGCAGGGATGATTGGATTGTTATACATGAAAGGTCTTTAAATTTTGGATTGCGTTGAAAAATATTGCGCTAATATATATGCGAATTGAATTAGTATTTTTAATAATAACAGGATTAGTAGTAGGAAATATATATACCGATGGTAAATACTATAAGATGTTGTCATCATGGAAGAAATATTATCAAATGGCCGGTGTAGTATTTGCTTCTTATGTATTATACTGGGTCGTTAAAAAGAATCCAACCCATACAAGGGAGATTGTCAAGGCATCAAACGAGTATTTGAAATATATGCCAGTAGATAAGAACACGACAAGGATGATATCTCCATTTCTAGATTTCGGTAGTAAAAGTGTTGTGCCAGATAATGCTTATAACGAACAACAAGGGATAGATAGACTCATGCAATCGGGTAAAAAAGGTACAAAACGTTCCGTCAGTGAGACCAAAAAGAAATTTGTTGCATCCAATCAACATTGGAAATGTGGAGATTGTCAAAAACAGTTAAACGCGTGGTTTGAAGTCGATCATAAAATTCGTTTGGAACATGGTGGATCTAATCACGTAGACAACCTTGTCGCACTATGTCGTGATTGTCATGGCAAAAAGACTACTATGGAAAATTTAGGATGAAAATATATCCATATATTTAAATGAATAAAACGATTAGTAACATTAAAGATTATTTCACCACAGTTATGAATACATTTCAAACAGACAATAGATTTTATAAAAGTATGGTTGGAAATTTCATTATGGTAGCATTTCTGATTGGTATTACCATTGTAATGTATTTTAGTTCTAGTAATATAAATTTTATCACAGTGAATTATTCTACAATTGTGTTTGGGTCTATTGTTTTCGCATCATTGTTCGTAGTATATGCGATGTCATCCAATATACTTCGCAAATTAGGAACCACTATGAATATGCGGATTTTTGCGGGTTTAGCAATACTATGGACGTTACTTTTGTATCAAACTTATTTTTCCATGTCTTATGCTACTTCCAAAATGTTTACATACATATATTTTGTCTTAGTAATATTCGCAGTATTGGTATTCCTTGCTATATTGGCTTCAGTATTTGGTAATTATTTACGTTCTTTAGATGGTCTTCACGGATTCATTGCATATTTGATTTTTTATATTCCTTGTATGATTTCCGATTTCATGGGACTCATCATGAAAGAATTAAGTATGACCGGTTATGATGTATATGCATTGTATGCCATTGAGATCGTATTAGTATTTTTATTGTTTTATATGAAACCAATGATGAAGTCTATTATTTCTACAGGGGGGAAAGAAATACTTAATCAACCAGTGTTTTTAGAAAAGGAATTGAGTTTGTCTTCCTATGAAGAATTAAAAAGTTTCGATGCTAACTTGCAAAGTCATAGTATTAGCATGTGGGTATACATTAATAGTGGCGCAAATACAAACTCCATTTATAGAACAGGTGCAAGAGTGATGACATATGGAGATATGGAAATAAAATATAAAAACAAAGGGAATGAAATAGATGTTATTGATACAATTGATAATTATAGTAAACATCCTGAAGGTTCTCCAGACCAACAACAACAAACACAAGAAATGAAGTCACTTTATAAGCAACCAGAGAGTAATAGCTATTTAGAATTCTATTTTAGACCAAATGCTGATCCAAATACTGATTCAAGTAATGCAAAAATTACGACAACAAATATACCTATCCATACTCAACGCTGGAATAACATCACAATTAATCGTACCGGAACAAACACCGATATTTTTATCAATGGTGTTTTAGTAAAAACATTGCAACCTACTCCAAATTATTATAATTCATCTGACCGTATGGTAATTGGGAAAGCTGGATTCCGTGGTGCCATATGTAATATCACTTACCATAAAGAACCACGAACAAAACCTCAAATTACCTATAACTATAATCTTTACAAACCGATGAATCCTCCGGTGCTATAAAATCGCAATAAAAGAGTAGGGAGAAGATGGCAATATACATCAAAATAACTGAAACAATGAAACTTTCAATTATTTTATTATGAGGAGGTAAAAGATAATCTAATTCCGAGTCTCCGTTTGAATATTCTTCAGTATTTTGAGATTCTTTAATCTCGCACTCGGGTTGGGTGAAATGATGAATACACATATAAATCATCTTATCATATATTTTTTATATCAAATAAATATATAATGAACTATACATTCATCATTTTAGGCATAATTGTAGCAGTATTAATTTACGTACTGTATTTATACTTCTCCGATGATTCCACCAAATTATTCGAATATCAAGACTTACAGAAGAGTGCAGTAGACGTAAAAGAAAAAGATATTGGTACAAAAGAAAGTTATGCATATGGTTTCTGGATTTATGTAAATAATTACTCTGGCGAAAAAACACTTTTACAAAGAGGAGCTGATGGAAGTCCTTCTCTCAAAGTATATTTACCGGGTTCTACACCAACTTTAATGGTTAATATCCCAACTAGCGATCCTCCTACTTCTTCTCCTCCTTCTCCTGGTACTCCTAATGAAGAGATTGCTGTAACTAATAACTTCCCAATCCAAAAATGGGTTCATGTTGTGGTAAGTAAAGAAGGAAAAATTGTAGATGTTTATATTGATGGAAAATTAGTAAAATCGCATATGCTAGCAAATTCAGGTAACAGTCCTTCTGGTGATTTAAAATCAAGTGACTTCCCAGCATTTATGGCAAGATTAAAAATATGGAAACATGCATTAAACCCTCAAACCGTTTATGATGAATACATGAAAGGTAACGGACAAAGTGGTATGATTACTGGTTATGGTGTAGATGTTTCTGTATTAAGAGATAATATCGAACAAACCAAATTTTCCTTGTTGTAAGTAGTAGGTATATATAGATGCAGATGTTGCAATTGATATGATATGATATATTTATTGTCGTAATATATTATATAATGTCGCAAGAACAAAGTGTAATTTCAAATATAAATGAATCTATCCAGAAGGGTTATGAAAATGTCAAATCCACCTATGAATCCGCAAAAGAGGGCGTATCTAATACCATTAATTCCGTTACTAATAATAAAGGTTCTCCATCGTTCATGAACTCAAATACTTTAGTTGCAAAATTCTCATTCATAATTTTGATAGTTATTGTATTTATCATTCTGTTCCGTATTGGTTTAGCATTGATTTTATACTTCACTCGCCCAAGCACATCCCCATACATCGTAAAAGGTTTATTGAACGGTGGAGAAAAACACATTATATCCCAAGACCCAAATATAGATGGCTCTGTAACTGTATTAAGATCTAATAATGAATCAAAAGGTGCTGAATTTTCATGGTCGGTATGGTTATATATAGATTCTGTTCCAGACGATGACGATAAATACAAACATATTTTCAACAAGGGTAGCAACGATTATGATGTAACCACAGGCACAGGTATTGCAAAGACCAACAATGCACCAGGATTATATTTGGGTGGGCGTGGACCAAATAAGAATGCATTAAAAATCAAAATGGACTCAGTCAAGGGTGGTGATGTAGCTACAGAAATAGAAATTGACAATATCCCATTAAAGAAATGGATACATGTAGTAATTCGTCTTCAAAATAACATTTTAGATGTCTATGTCAATGGAACTATAGCAGATAGATTGATTTTACATCATACCCCAAAACAAAATTATGATGACGTTTATGTAAATCAAGGAAATAGTAGTTATGGACAAATGTCCGATTTAAGATATTTTTCACGAGCATTGAATGTATTTGAAATTAACAGTATTTTAAATAATGGTCCAGACCTGACCTCTAGTTCTTTATCTGCCGTATCAGGCGCAGGTTTCTATGGATATTTATCAAATATGTGGTATACTTCCAAAGTGTAAATTAGAAAGCACTTATAATGTATGTCATAATATATGTCATAATATATGTCATAATATAGTATATTATGTCTTGTACCGACCCAGCATTAGAATCATTTTATAAACAAAGAAGTAAGAAACAGCTGATGTTAATACCGAAGAATAGATTCCAATTGCAAACTCCTTATGGAGGGAAATTTACGAAACGGGATTTTGATAGAAGACGAAAAGCAGAAGTATTGAAATATAAAAAGAGTAATTTTCAAACAAATCAAAATACCACCGCAAACAACTTCACACAAATAATTCGGGGAAAGCAACTGCAAAGTACAGGTTTATCAAATACTGTATACTATAACCTACATACCGATTCATATTTTACATATTACTATAGACAGCCAGAACAGATTATCATTTGTACCGAAGAATACGAAGTTGCTGACGATGGAGTAACACGTTTAATGGATGTCCCGCTTTATAACTATAATATATATCGTAACTATTCGATATTGGAAGATATTGTTGATTTTGAATTATACACCCAGAGTTCTAGAGAATTAATTGCATTGAATGGAGTACCCACTGAAGTTGCCAATATCTATACCATCAATTGCCCTGATGAGAATACAAAAATATCTGACATAACAATTCCTGTAAATTTTTATATACACGCATCTGTCAAGGACGGCGAAAACGCTTCTACATTTGATTCAGCAATATCAATTCGCATTGGAAATGCAACACTACAAATGAAATTCAATGATAATCTGATACAAGAACTAGATTTCAATGCACCAATCACTGAGGATATTTCATTGAATGTGACAAATGCGCATGAGTTTCATGGGGAATTATACGTCGGGAATATTGCGTTGAATTCGTCCGATTTATCTGTTGATAGTACAAGTGATTATGTATATGACTTATTCTTACAACCATCTATTACGATATCAGATTCTCGTTTAAGTAGTTATGATGTTTCCTATGGATTTCGCCTTACACCATCATCCGATGCTCTCGAAGTATCCAATGGTTGCGATTTCGAACAAGAATCAATTACTTCAATTGTACCTATGGCGGTAGTTGCCAAAAGTAATTCTGGGACTGACATCAAAACAAACGTGACATATATTGACGACGTAACCACTAAAGAAATTTTATATCCATCTATCCAAGGTCCATCGTCACCGAGTTCTACAGATATATATAAAGATCTAACACAGCACATTTGGCTGGATGTTATCACCTATAATAATCAACGCAAGATAATGTTAAGAAATGTAAACTATAGGAACAACACCTATTATGTAGAAGATGGTAGTTATAATCCATTAGTTAAGTATCAAGTAACAGATGGTGACTATTATATTGTCAATATATCACAAGAACATCCAATTGCATTACTAAACGCAACGAGAATCATTGATAATAATGGCGTAATAACACATAAAATATCTTATCAAGGAAATAATTTAGTACCATATCAATACAAGAATCCTCCGCAAGGATACTATAATGAGACATACCAGATATCAGATGTAGTAGTAGATGAGAGTGGTGAGACTGATAATGGAACCTATAATTTCTTTTGGAAGTCCATCCGAATAAATGTAGCGGAAGATTTTGGAAATGCGGTTAGTTTTTATTGTTCTAATCATGGATACATGGGAGGAGAGAATCTGTTACACTATAGAAGTGCGCCGTAGTACATAACTATATTTATTGATAATTATGTAATTAGTGGGGTGTTGAATGAGTTGGGATACAAGATTTATAGTTGATGACGTGCAACTTGATGTTCTGGTTTTTGTGGTAATAAGTTTGGAGTCATTGTAGGGTTTAAGCACATTTTTTGAGTAGGGAAGACTTGTTGGGACATACATTGTTGTCCTTGAGATAATTCAATACAATTACGACGACCTTGGAATTCTCCAATATAACAGAATCCAGATCTCTTAGAAGAAGATTTGCTGTGAATAGGATTTGTAGTGCTGGAAGGAGGAACATCTTTGATGTTTGCATCAAAATTGGAATTAAATGATTTTTTCATATCTTGTGTTAATCCACCTACACTGGCTTTTTGTAAAAGTCCGCCGACAGATTGGACCGTGCCTTCAGCGACGTCAATTGTAAGTTTAGCAGTATCTGATGCCAGACCAGCGGTTTTATTGAGAATAGTTCCACTTGCATATCCAAACAAGGAAAGGATTTGACGAATGAATGGCATGAAGATGTCAGATAATAGTTGGATAAAACTTCCAATAATTAAAAATAAATTGACATCTAAAATAGCAAGTATTACAAGAATGGAAAGAATAGCAATAATGATATTTCTATTGTCAGCAAATACGTTTTCAAACATTATATATAATATTAATAAAATAAAATAAAAACAGCGTTTGAATAATAATTATATTATATTTATAGTTAATAATGGGAGCAGTTAGTACTATTTTTAGCTTTTTAAATACGTTTTTTGTAATAAGTCTATTATTGTCTGTAGTAGTTGTGGTATTAATGCTATATCAATTTAGACAAAGAATCAATCAATTAGAAGAGAAAACTCAAACCATGTTGGAAATCGTCAACAGTATTGTAGAAAAATTAAATATACGAGAAATTGAAATTTCAGGTGGCACTGGAGGCTATGTTCCAGTAGAAATGCCTGAGGATACACCAGAGATGGAGAGATTAATGAATCAAGATATTTCTATTGAAGAATATGTGGAGAGTGATAACAATAGTCATGATGATGAAGGAGAGAGTGAAGGAGAGAGTGAAGGAGAGAGTGACGAAGAGAGTGAAGAAGAAAGTGACAATGAAGAAGATGTGGAAAGCGAACCAGAGAGTGAAGACGATGAAAGTGATGGCGAAGAAGAACAAGAACGTGAGGGGGAGAGTGGCGATGAAGAAGATGATACCGAAGAACAAGAAGAACAAGAAGAAGTATCTGAATCAAAAGGAACAACCATGTATATCGACATACCAGATGAAGTAGATATTCCAGCTGACACAAATACAAGTGATGAAATGGATAATACATCAGTTATGACTAGTGCTACAGATGAATTGTCTAAAATGACAGTACCACAATTAAAAGATGTGGTAAGAGAAAGAGGTTTACAATCATCCAATATTTCCAAAATGCGAAAGGGAGAATTAATTGAATTGTTAGAAGGAGAAAACTAATTTGTTTCTATAGTATATAATGTATTCGAATTATAACACTATATACTCACAGAATTTAGAGCAATTGAAACCTCAAAAATCATCCAACTCCGAGTTTTTAAAAGCAAATAATATTCAATCTAATTGGCAATACAGACAATATCTAACAAATAGTACAAAGATAATTAAACCACAACATTCATTTGAAACACCACATAAATTATATGAAAAAATTGATGAGGATAATCGTCATAATAAGAGTGATTTAAAGGTATTTTATCATGAGCGATTACAAAATCAAATGTATAAAATTGCGCCTGTTATTACTGAATACAAATAGACCATTGTTCTACATCATCCTCTACATCATCCTCTACATCATCCTCTACATCAATATCTCACAGTGTGATGAAATTATCCTGGATAAGTGATTTGTGTAAGTCTTGTTTTTCTTGGGTAATGATACTATTGGTTTTATTGACTTCTTTCACCATCTTACGAATACTTTTTCCAGAAGTTTTCAAGTAAAATTTGTATATATTGTCATGGCCGTAACACACATATCGCTGTAAATTCTTGAAATTTTTATATTTTCCACTTTGCATGGTGATGTAGTCCGGTGTTATATCGGTGATTGTTCCATAATTGGATAAATTGACTTTTGAACTACCTTTATCCCATTGGGTACATAAGAAGGCTTTCTTTCCTATGCACCATTCATAATTCTTTTGAGATTGGTACGTCCAAATACGTTCTGTAGATAATGATTCTATATCTGCACTATTCATAATATATTTTGTTGAATACTGATTTAATATTTAATTGCTTTTCAATTTTATATTAATTCATGAAAATAATCAGTTTTGATGTAGGTATTAAGAATATGGCGTATTGTATTTTTGAAGTATCTGGTAACACCTTTGAAGTATCCAAATGGGGAATTATGGATTTAATAGATAGTAACAAACAAGAGAAACAAATATGTGGTTGTTTACAAACGAATGGAACGAGATGTAAGAATCAAGCACGTTTTGTGAGAAATGCCGAATACTTTTGTAAGAAGCATGCCGAAAAATCAGGATACCCAATGTATCATAAAGACTATAAAAAGTCGGCATTAAATAAGAAATCGGTTATTGAATTACAACAAGACTGTCAAAGACTATTTATTCAATCCGATAAAACCACGAAATCGTCTTATGTGAAAGCTTTGTCAGAACAATATGAGAAGAACTGTCTTCATCCATACAAGGTTCTCAAAGTAAAATGTGATGATTTTGATTTGATAAAATTAGGACAACAGATTAAAGTACAAGGACAAGACATGTTTCCTCAAGAATTGTCATTGGTGTTAATCGAGAACCAAATATCTCCTATTGCCAATCGTATGAAAACAATTCAAGGAATGTTAGCCCAATTTTTTATTATGGATTATGAGAACATTGATATTAAATTCATTAGTTCCCAGAATAAACTGAAGTACTTTTACAAACGTATTACAACAAATGCTACAAACACTAACAACACTGGAAACACTGCAAACACCGGAAACCGATACAAGGATAATAAAAAAAATGGTATCATGTATTGCAAAGAATTATTAGAGCATTACAAACAACGCAAATGGATGACTGTATTAGATACGACAAAAAAAGATGATTTAGCAGATGCATTTTTACAAGGAGTATGGTATATTGAAAATAATATATTTAGTGCGTAAAAATATAAACATAATTATTCTTATAATATCATAATGGAACCGATAAACATATCATTTGATAATATTGAACCAGTGGATCTAGATATGGGTGGAATGAGTGGCATGGGTGGAGGTGATTCTTTAGGTGTAGGAATTGAGTTATTAATGAATGATAAAAAGAAATCTTCTAATGCAAATATTGATATTGGTGATTTAAATAAACTCGAAGATGAATTGAATGACTTAACAGCAACAGAAATACCAGCACCAATATCTATTGGAGAAAGTGAGAAATTAGACAGTTTCAATGCCGAACCATTAGCTCCTCCAAGCATGAATAAAGAACCATCATTTGGATTGGATGAAGTGAAATTAGATTTAGAAAATGATTCTAAATTGGGTTCAGCTACCGCTAATTTCGTAGGTCAAGGTTCTAATGATTTTATGAAACCTCCTACAACATTCCCAAAAACCACGATGAGCGAAAGAGAAATTCGCCGCAAGAAACGTATGATGTTGAAAAAGATGGATGAATGGCGTGACAAGGGATTAATTAAAGGGTATTCCAATTATAATATGGATAGTCCATTTGATGAAATTGAGGATGAATATGAGACCGTTTTAGAAGACAAACGAAGAAAAGATAGTGTTAAATTACAAGGATGGTGGTTCATGACTGCAGTAAATTCCATTGAATATGCCAATTCAGCATTTAATCCGTTTGATATCAATTTGGATGGTTGGGGAGAGCAAGTAAATGAAGACATTGACAGTTATGAAGAGGTATTCGGTGAATTGTACGAAAAATACAAAGGTGGTAAATTAGCACCAGAATTATCATTGTTATTACGTCTTGGATTCAGTGCGGCTGTAGTGAATTTTACAAATAAAGCTTTATCAACTTCAGTACCTGGTTTCAATGATGTTATCCGTCAAAACCCAGATTTGATGAAGGCTTTTACTGATGCAACTGTAAATACAATGAGCGATCAATCTCCAGGATTTGCTTTTGCAAACAATTTAATGAGTGAAAACAAAGGGCGTCCAAGCGGACCACCTCCACCAGCACCACAAGCAACCAAATCAGAACGTTCTAGTCGTCCGGTAAACAGACCAGATATCTCTATGGCCCGTGAAGAAGGACTTGAAGCAGGAGGTTTTCAAAATTTGAACGAACAACAAAAATCAGCTCGTCCAGAAATGCGCGGTCCTCAAAACAGTGATATTGACAACATATTAGCAGGTTTGAAATCGAAGAGTGTAAATATACAACAAGAAAAGAAAGAGGATTCAGTGATAAGTGCAGGAAGTTTAGCTGATATGACGTCAGGAAAAATGCCTAAGAAAACACAAAAACGAAAGCAGAAATCTGATAAAAGCATTGTCGCATTAGATATTTAATTTATTGCATTACGTTATTTTTTACGTATATTATATAGATATGCGTAAAACAAGATTAACGAAGAAACAATCCAAGCGCTCCCGAAAATCAATTAAAAAGAGAGCAACAACCCGCAAAAAAGGGGGAAACTTTTACAAAAAATTTATTCTTAATAGAGATGAGGTATTTGAAATTTATCCAGGTCTGAAAAAAGTTGATATACATTTTACAGATAACGATGCTGAAAATATTACCATTAAAATTGTAAATATTCTTAAAAACAATATTATGGATAAGAAACAGGAATTCACCGAATTCATGAAAGAACAAGTCAATGCACTTTGTCATAAAGATTCATGTACTAACAATTGGGTCGAATGCGGTCGTGAATGTTATAAACGAAGTATATCAGAAGTTACAGAAGAAATCAATTCAACTTTATACATGTTGAATGTTTTAGGAAATAGTATGATAAATGGTAATTGTAAATTGATATTATCTGAAAACTATGAATTGCTGACAAATAATTGGGAAGACGATTACAAATACTTTCATCCGTACGAAAAGAATACAGAACCTCGTTTAATAATGGCTTTTGGTCCATCTGCATCTGGAAAAACATTTATGGTTGAGAATGCGATTAAAATGTTAAGACATAAACACATGATTGGAGAAGGATTTCCAGAAGTTTTCTTATCAATAGATGGAGGTATTCAAAGAGAAAGTAGTTACGCATATAGTGTGATTAGAGATGCTATAAAAAATAAAGAATCCGGATTTGAAAACTTAGTTTCTACTGGTATAATGAGTAAAAGTATATTCAGTTCTGATAAAGTTAAACAAAATATGAAAACATTTCTCAATAATAATAAGGGGTTTAACTTGTATATACCAGAAACATTGAGTTCGTGTATAAGAAAAATTAATTGTAGTGATAAATATCATTTTTATCAAAAATATACAAGTGATGATAATTTTGTGGCACTCAATATATGGCAGCATAAAAAGGAATCAGAATGCGATTTTAGAAACGAATATAAATGTAAAGGGACAAATACATCAGGAAAGTCTAGGGAACAAATCGAAGGTAAGAAGTATAGTGATAGTGCATACGATTTATCTAAACGGAATGGAGAATATGAAATAACAAAGACAAAAGGTATCTCTATGGATATACACAACTCAGGAGGTCCTGGTAATAAGTCAATTATAAAACTTTTTGGAGTTGATGACTTTAATGATTTTAAAGCAGATGTATTATTGAGAGATACTGGAATAAATGCAAAAATCATACATGAAAACCACGATAAAAATATTAATAATTACAAAGAGCCAGTATAGGTGACTAAGGACCAGCTATTTTATACATTTGAATCATTTCTTCCGTTCTGCTCTTGTAATCAGCAATCGGTTTGATATAGGTACCCTTATGTTTTTGCCATGAATCGTGCCATGTATGGATATCTTTTGCGGGAACATCCTTTAATTCAGGTATCCATTGTTTGATATATTCACAATCAGGGTCGAACTTCTTGCTTTGAATCCAAGGATTCATTGTTCTAAAATAAGGTTTCATGTCTACACCAGTACCACTTATACCTTGCCAATTACCATTATTAGAAGCTGGATCATAATCTGTTAGTTTTTGTGCGAAATAACGTTCTCCAAGACGCCAATTCAACATTAAGATTTTTATCAAAAATGTTGCAGTAACCATACGACATCTATTATGCATGTATCCTGTGGCATTCATTTGTCTCATACCGGCATCCACTACAGGAAATCCAGTATTACCATCACACCATTTTTTAAAGTCTGTACTGCTTGTTCTCCATTTGATGGACTTATATCTATACGGACCTCGGAGAACTTCAGGGAAACTATGGAGAACATGTGCGAAGAATTCTCTCCAGATTAACTCTCTAATAATACCATGATTGATTCCAAATTTCGCCTTGATTGAATGGTAGACTTCCCTTATAGAAATGCATCCAAACTTAATAAATGCAGACAAAAAAGATGTATTATAGGATAATTCGTCACGTTTCTCACTGTATTTACATTGCTCTTTAATTGCTTTTTTCAATTGCATTAGACCATTTTTACGTCCTCCATTTACCAATATATTCTTGTTCTCCATTGAAATTAAGGTTCTCCATGCATCATTTAAAAGATATTTATGTTTCAAGGTTCTTTTTGGTTTTTGTAAGATGTTTCTAGAGAATGTACTAGGTTTTAAAACAGATAGGTGGAGAACATGATTATAGAAAGGTGTATATTTCTGAAATGCAGACCCAGTAGTGGTTAATACTGTACCAGGTTGATACAAATAATAATCCTGATACATATTACAGGCAATATCTTTTGAATCGCAATATTTTTGAATGATATTATCACGTTCCTTTGAATATGGTGAATAATCTTGATTGAAAAATACAGCATCGATTGATAATTGAGAACATAACATATCAATGACTTTTATGTGCTCTTCCAAAAGAACGATCAGTTCTCCATCCATAGAAGATATCTTGGATTGAAGTTCTATCAAGGATTCAATCATAAATTGGATTGCATTTTCCGATTTATAAGGATTTTTAATCACTTGTTCGGGAGTGAAATAAAAGGTGGTATATAAGTTACGACATTGTTTCATCGCTTCATTTAATCCAATGTTATCATTGACTCGTAAATCTCTTCTAAATATGAATAATCCGTTATTATAGCTTT
>Ga0181572_10002117_pt1 | contig 14294 bp, 15 predicted proteins | sample 101ome_26_FD_133004 | JGI IMG/M metagenome (GOLD analysis project Ga0181572, IMG submission 133004) | Coastal salt marsh microbial communities from the Groves Creek Marsh, Skidaway Island, Georgia - 101408AT metaG (megahit assembly) | ecosystem: Environmental > Aquatic > Marine > Intertidal... | reverse complement strand
GGGGTTCCTGTTTCTTGAGCGTGCGCGTTTTTCGGGATAAGCAGATTTGCCCATAACAACAGGCCAAGAGCGCAAAAACAGATTAGCCAGAACCGAAAAGCAGAGGAATATGGGCGGGTGTTAAGCATGAAAACCTTAGTTAGAATAAAATCAAAACGGGTTATAAAATGGTTAATGGCATTTCGTTTGTCATATATGTTATATCAGACTCTTAATTTGAGGCAATCTACCATAATGGGCAAGCAGTTATAAAGTGACTAAAGTTCAATCATCATCTCTCAATATTTGTCATATCATTGCCGGTGCTGGCACCGGAGGGGCAGAAACCTTCTGTCTGGATATGGTGAAAGCTTTGCATGAACGGGGTATCAAACAGACCGTGATCTCGCGGCCACATCAGCATGTTGTTTCTGCATTTGCTGAACGCGGTATCACGCATTATCCCATGGGGTTTCAGCGATGGTGGAAATATCCACAGCAACGGAAAATCCGATCTATTATTAGGGCTGAAACCCCTGATTTGGTGCATTGTTGGATGAACCGTGCATCATCCTTTGTGCCATCAGATTTATCGCAACCTGTGTTGGGTTGGTTTGGGGGGTATTATGACCTTAAAAACTACAGGAACTGTGATTTTTATATGGGTGTGACTCGTGACATTGTCCGCCATATTGGTGAGGCAAGTGGAAAGCCAGACCGTGCCTATTTAGGGCATACCTTCGGCACATTAGCGGCAGACCCACCAGTTCGCCGTTCTGATTTCGGCCTGCCAGACGATAAACCTCTCGTCTTGTTGCTATCACGGATGCACTGGAAGAAAGGCGTTGATCTGTTGCTTGAGGCAGCGGCTCAGCTGCCAGATATGGTGTTTTTGATGGCTGGTGATGGTCCTGATTTGGAAAAATATCAGCGTCAGGCTAATCAATTAGGGGTTGCTGATCGGGTTTGCTTTGCAGGTTGGCGCCATGATCGTGCCGCGTTATTAAATATTGCGGATATTTGTGTGTTGCCATCACGCTATGAGCCATTTGGGACTGTAATTGCCGAAGCATGGTTTGCTGGTGTCCCCTTAGTGGCAACACGTGCGGATGGGGCAAAGCAATATGTGACCCATGAAAAAGACGGGTTATTATCGGATATTGATGATCTTGATATGCTAGTTGATAATCTTGGTCGGCTTGCCATTGATCCAGCACTCGGCAATCGGCTTATAAAACATGGCAAGCAAACCTATGAGGAGCTGTTTGAGAGGGAATCTGTCACCTCACGCCTTATTACCAATTATGAGGACATGATTGCCAGGTATCATTCTGGCTTGCGATAAGGTCACATCAGCGATGATTCACAGCCTTTTGCCTTATAAAGAACAGTATACCCAAGCCAACGCTGGTGCTGTTGCGCTCAATGTGGAAGATGGCTTTGTCCAGAGCCGTTATGCGAATACCAGTTTGATTTTTGGTAGAACTTTATCTGGCCCATATCTTGGCGGCGCGCGTTATCAAGGTCTTAAAACCAGACATGCGTTGATATTTGGTAAAAATATAGGACTAGCCAAAGGGTATCTGGATTTTATCCGCCGGCATGGTGCCGCAGATTTGCTTGAGGTTCATGGCAGATGTCAGGTGGCATCGTATCTCGCTAGAAAACGCCCTGACCTTAAAATTGGTCTTTATCTGCATAATGACCCAAGAGAGATGAAAGGCAGTGATACTCCAGCTAAGCGGCATGGGCTTTTGCAACGAATGGCGGTTATTTTTTGTGTGTCAGATTATCTCAAATCTTGCTTTCTTGATGGGGTTGGTGCGAGCAAGGCTGAGATCTCTAAGATAAAGATCATTCCTATCGCGGTAGATCGCGCGGCGACAACACCGCCTCAAAAAGACAAACTGATCACGATTATTGGCCGTATGGTGCCAGAAAAAGGCATGCTTGAGGCCGCTCAAGCCATGGCAAAGGTTTTGCCAAAATATCCAGATTGGCAGGTCAAGTTTATTGGCGCCAAAAGATTTGAAGACGCCAATCCATCTCAATATGAACAGAAAGTTGCTGATGCGCTTGCCCCTATCCGTCACCAATCAGACATGACCGGGTTTATAAGCCGAACGGAAACAAAACAACTTCAAAGCGCCTCAGCCATTATTCTTGCCCCCTCGCAATGGCAAGAACCTGCCGGAAGGGTGGTGGTAGAGGCGCTTGCCACTGGCGCCGCCTTGATTACCACCAGACGCGGCGGTATTCCCGAATACGCGGAGGGTAGGGCCGTTATTCTTGACCAGGGGGATGCCGATGAATTAGCCGATGCCCTTGAACGAATGCTGGGGGATGCGGTATGGCGCAAATCATGGCAGAACAAAGCATGGGCAGATTATCCATTTGCTATCGCGGATATGGCATCACATCTTGATGACGCACGGAAAGCGGCAATGGATTATGATCAAAGATCACATGATGATAAAGGTGAGGCATCATGAGCATATCCCCTGATCAAACCAAATCGGATAAGTGTGTTTTAGTCATTAAGCACGGGGCGCTAGGGGATATGGTGCAAGCGATGGATGCTTTTGCCAGTCTTCGGGCAGCCCATAAATCTGATCATTTAGCAGTCCTAACCTCGCCGCCTTTTGCTGGGTTATTATCAGCTTCGCCTTATTTTGATGAAGTGTTAGTCGATGATCGGGCGTCAGTTTTCCGGATTAGCACATGGTTGAGGATGCGCCGCATTTTTCGCTCTGGCTGGTCGCGGATTTATGATTTCCAATGCTCTGGGCGCACTAGCCGCTATTTCAAATATTTTATTTCCTCAACAGGGGTAGAGTTTATGGGGGCGGCTAAGGGGGCTAGTCACCCTATTCCCAATTTTGAAGGCGTCAATAATCGCGACAGGATGCTGATGACAGCGGGTTTAGGCGGTGTCAAACCTGTGACCGCTAATCTGGATTGGCTTGGGGGCGGCAAAAGCCTGATAGCAGATTTAAGCCTGCCAAAACCTTACGCTATTCTTTTGCCTGGATGCTCACCAGCCAAACCTTCTAAGCGATGGTCTGCCTCTGGTTATGCTGCAGTGGCAACGGCTCTTATGGATCAAGGGATCACACCAGTTCTTGTTGGCACAAAGTATGATGCGGCGGCGGCAGATGATATTAAACAGATCCTGCCGCAGATTATCTCAATCCTTGGCCAGACAACTATTGATCAGCTGTGTCAGCTGTTTCGCGGGGCGGCGGCTGTGATAGGCAATGATACCGGTCCAGTCTTTCTGGCGGCAAGAATGGATGCGCCAACGGTTATGGTCATGGGGAAAGATACTGATCCTTTGATGTCTGCCCCGGTTGGGAACAAAGCTGGCTGGGTTCGTTCGGAGCAGATAGATATGGTTCAGCCAGACGATGTGCTTAATCGCCTAAAGACCCTAAGCGCCTAAAAGGAAGAGTTTGGCTCTTTTAAAAATGCAATCTCTTCATCGGTGGAGGGGCGCCCAAGAATGGCATTGCGATGGGGAAAATGGCCAAATCGGGCGATAATGTCGCGATGGCGAACCGCGTAATCATAAGTCTGCTCATCACAATATGACTGAAATAAAGGCAGGGAATTATCCTGAACAGTAAGGTCTTCTGCGTGCATCATGGGCATCAAAAGGAAGCGGATATGCGCCTCTGGTAAAACCTTCATGTCATCTCGCTTTACACCTTTGAGGCAAAAGGCCAAAGCCATGTCATCCCCAGCAAAACTCATCGGATGGTTGCGATAGATGTTTCTGGTCATTTGATCAAGCAACAATATCAGAGCCAGATTGCCTTGAGGGGTTTCAGACCAACTGTCTAATTGTCCCGAAAGCGCAGATGTGACCAGAGACTCAAAGCGATCTTTGATCAACTGGTCAAATGCTTCATCCTTGATAAACCATTGTTTAGGATCAGTTTCCTTAAACCAAAAATGGATGACATTTGGAATCTCTTGTGTCTGTCTCATGTTGATGCAGCCTTTCTTAAACCACTTTGCCCGGGTTCATTAAATGCTTTGGGTCAAGCGCCGCTTTGATGCTGCGCATGACTTCAAGCGCCACAGGATCTTTGGTGCTAATAAACACATCACGCTTTTTTTGACCAATGCCGTGTTCTGCGCTAATTGAGCCTTCATATTTCATAACCAAGGTTTTCATCATTTCATCAAAGGCAGGATAATATTCCAAAAAATCAGACCGTTTTTCTTGAGGTTCGCTCAAATTATAATGAAGGTTTCCGTCCCCAAGGTGACCAAAACCAAAAATCCGTATACCAGGCATGATTGCGGTTGCTGCTTTTTCAGCTTCATCATAAAAAGCGGACATATGCTTAAGAGGAATTGAGATATCAGATTTATAAGCTTTACCAGCCTTAATTTCAGACTCAGGTGTCAATTCCCGAATTTGCCAGATGGTGTTTCGCTGGGTCAGATTTCTAGCAATCGTTGCATTTAAAACTAGCCCGTCTTCTATGGCTTTGGCTAACACCTCAGTCAGGTTTTTTTCTAAAGGCATGGTGCCCTCATGATCGGGGGTGCCCGAATCTTCTGCGGTTGAGGCGATTTCAATCAATGCCGAAAATCGCGGGATGTCCGATATCGGCAAAGGCGTATCAGGATAGAAATGCCGAACATTTTCAATGATGGTTTTTGGCATCAATTCAAAGGCAATAACATTTCCGCCACTTGCCGCTTGGCACCGATGAAGCAAGCTGATTGCCGCATCGATATCACGCATAGCGGCAAAACCAGTGGTTGTTGCTATAGGTTTAGGGAAAAGTTTAAGGGTCGCGGCAGTGATCACCCCTAATGTGCCTTCGGCCCCGATAAACAGATCTTTCAGATCATAGCCTGTGTTGTCTTTCTTCAGTTTGGATAAAAGGGAAAGCACTTTGCCGCCCATAAGCACAACCTCAATACCGAGTGTTAGCTCTCGGGTATTGCCATACCGAATGACATTAAGCCCGCCTGCATTAGTTGAGAGATTGCCGCCAATCTGACAGGTGCCGCGTGCCCCCAAATCAAGGGGAAATAGCAAACCATGTTCATCTGCTGCTGATTTGATATGATCAAGTATGCATCCAGCTTCGACCGTAATCGTCTGGGATGAGGTATCCACTTCGCGGATGGTTTTCATTCTTTCTGTGCTAATCACCAGATTATGCTCACCTTGATCGGGGGTTGCCCCACCACAAAGTCCGGTATTGCCCCCTTGCGGAATGATCGCGATATTTTGTTCATCAGCGAGTTTTAAAATGGCGCTAACTTCTGCCGTAGTTGCTGGTTTGACCACGGCCATGGAGTTGCCGTTATATTGCTTACGCCAGTCCATCAGATATCTGGCCTTATCCTGTTCATTTTGAATAAGATTAGCTTCACCAACAATTTGGATCAGGGCGTCAATGATTGGCGTCTGATCAAGTTGCATGGATGGCTCCTTCTATGAATAAAAATCAGGTTAGTACAAATACCATATCATCGGCAAGATAATGAACCCTTTCCTTAAGGGCGCGGCGCGGCGGCGCGGCAAAGGCGATCATGGATGGCAACGCCCAATCCGGTTTCTGGAATAGCGGCAACGGCAATGGTTTTTACCCCCGTTGCATCAAGTTGGTGCAACAGTGAAAAAAACTGGCTTGCGGCTTCGTCCAGATTTCCATCAGGGCTAAGATTCGCAGCAGGAGTATCAGGCGGCAAGATAGGATCTGTTCCGAAGCCAAGCCATGCCTCACCCTCGCGGATTGTTGTGGCATTAAGCCGAAGCTGGGCGCGTGGGGCATAATGGCTGGCTAATTGGCCCGGGGAAAGAAGCTGTGGCGGGTTTTTGTGTTCAGGCAATAAAGGAAGATATCCAGTCACATCCTTGATCATATCAGCTGTGACACTTCCTGGTCGCAGTAGAATTGGCGCTTCACCGCGAGCATCAATAATGGTGGATTCCAGTCCCTTTTGGCATGGCCCGGTATCAATAATCAGCCTTGGTTCTGAATGATGATGAAAACTATCTGCCACATGATCAGCCGTGGTCGGGCTTAACCTGCCGGATGAGTTAGCAGATGGTGCGGCAATGGGGGTGCCAACAGCTTTGAGCAGTTCCCTAGCCCCAGCATGTCCGGGAACACGTAAAGCCAGACTATCCAGCCCTGCCGTCACCAGATCAGCAATTTGTCCGTGGTCTTGCCGATTTAACACTAGCGTCATGGGGCCGGGCCAAAAGGCCTCAGCCAATTGTTCTGCTAAAGTGGTGCGCATGGCTAATCCAAAAGCACTGTCTTGGTCGGGAAGATGGCTGATCAAGGGATTAAACTCTGGGCGGTTTTTAGTCTTAAAAATATGGGTTACGGCAAGGGCGTTGCCTGCGTCTGCCCCAAGCCCATAAACGGTTTCTGTGCCGAACGCGACCAAATGCCCTTGTTGCCACAGGGTAACGGCGGCGGAAATGCTGTCATCATCCAATGGCTGAATGCGTGTTAGATTTAATGTCATGATTTATGGCCTCCCTCTTGGGGTGCCTCAGATGATGGTGGATACCAGTTATGCGGAATATTGGCATGATGACCCATATCCCCCATGGCGGCAAAACGCGCATTCAAACGCCCGGGCTTGCCATACGAAAAACGGTTTCCCTTGTTATCAATCATTTTGCCGCCTGCTGCCTCAAGGATAGCTTGCCCTGCTGCGGTATCCCATTCCATGGTAGGGCCAATGCGAGGATATAGATCAGCTTTGCCTTCTGCCAGATAACAAAACTTAAGCGATGATCCGACGGAAATGGTTTCTGCTGGTGCAAGATGATCAAGCCAATGAGTCAAGGTCTGGCTGTACTTGGCCATAGTGGTAATGACAGTTGGGCGGCGAATAGGGCATGGCCGTGTCTGAATAGGAATTGGGGGCGTATCGCTTACGCTTTGCGCATCATTGCTGAAATCACGCCGCCAAACCTGATCCCCATCAGTGGCCCAGAGGGTTTTTCGGGCAGGCGCAAAAATTACACCTAAAACAGGATAATCGCCATGAATGAGAGCAATATTGACAGTGAAATCTTTACCACCATTAAGAAAGCCTTTAGTGCCATCAAGAGGGTCAACACACCAGTAAGATTCGGATGTGATGTTGTCGCGGCTTTCATCCCAATCTTCTTCGGTAATCACAGGCCAATCTTGGGTCAACTGATTAAGACCAGAACTGATCAAAGCATCAGCCGCCAGATCCGCATCTGAAACAGGACTGCCATCCGGCTTGATCAGTTGGCGTGGCCCAACCTTTCTAATTTCAAGAATACGCTGTCCTGCCATAAAGGCCAATTCTTCAACTGGCTGGATCAGTTGTTGTTTCATTGATAAATCAGGCATCAGATTAGGTTTCATATTGCTATTATCGTTCTGACCCAGAATAAGGCCAGATAACAAAGATTTAGTTTTGGCATAAATGCGAAGGATAGGGCAACCTTTATCCGTTGGTTAAGGCAAGGGCTAGGTCACGGTAAGGGTGCGGATTTGCTAGTTGTGATGGATGTCGCTAGGATAATTTCTCATAATAAGCATGACGATTGAACAAAGATAGGGATCAGCATCATGTGTGGACGCTTTGCTAATCGGTTTACGGCAAGTGAGCTAACGGCCATTTTCAAAACGGCTATCCCGCTTTCGAATAGTCAGCCTCTACCAGCCTATAACATCACCCCGGGGGTGCATGTTCAGACCATTACCGCTAACCCATCTGGTCAGGTTGGCGGCGTCATGCATTGGGGCTTGGCTTCACCCATGGGAAAGGGGTTGCTGATTAATGCTCGCGGCGAAACCATGCAGGAAAAGCAAACATTCCGTGAGGCTGCCCTTGCCAGACGCTGTGCGGTGCTGGCAAGTGGGTGGTATGAATGGAAAGCCCCGAAACAGCCTTATTATATTTCGCGGCGTGATGAGGCGCCGATGATCTTTGGTGGGCTATATTGGGCAGGGGAGACGCCACGTTGCGTTATTGTGACAACCACAGCAGAGGGCGATTTGGCTCAACTTCATCATCGGGCCCCATTGGTCATTGATCAAGCGGTATTAGAGCGTTGGCTTAACCCTAATTTATCACCGTCTGCGAAAGAGGAGATGACTATTCCGGCTGAGGCGGAACAATTCAACTGGCATCCTGCCCCACCTGAGGTAGGAAATAATAAGGTTAATCATGCTGGACTGATTACCCCTTATGATGGCCCTGCTGCTGCTATTCAGCCATCGCTTTTTTGATCACATCAGATGCTGGCAGGTGAGGCGTCTTGGCGATGTTTCGCATAGATATGCCAAAGCATTAATGCGCCTGCGCCGCGCCAAGGCCGCCAATGTTCAGCCATTTCCTGCATCATTTTTGCATTAGGGCGATGATCCAGTAATTTAAGGATTTTCATGCCTTCTTGAAGGGCTAGATCATTGTAAGGCCACGCATCCATATCCAATAAAGCAAAGAGGCGATAATTATCAGCTGTCCAATCACCAACACCGCGTAGTCGGGTTAATACTGCTGACACCTCATCCCCAGGCATTGTGGCAAGGTCATCAAAATTGAGATCACCACTCGTAACTGCCAATGCAATGCCGTGGATATATTCAGCCTTCTGTTTGGATAGCCCATGCCCCTTTAAGATATCAACCCCAGCATGATGAATGGCTTGAGGGTCCTCTAACCCTGCTAAAACCATCTTTTGCCAAACTGATGTGGCGGCATGGCGTGAGATTTGTTGACCGATAATCGTTCGGATTAGCGTGGTAAATCCCTGTGGCATAGTACGATCAGGTGGCGGGCCATACTGTGCGAGAGCATTGGCGATATCATCATCACACCGCGACAGATGATGCAAAGCCCCATCAGACCCCATCAGGGTTTCAGTCATGCGATCTGCTGTTGCTGGATTAATCATCATCCCCCCTTATTTTTGGCACCCTTTTTTAAAGGGGTGCGTTAAGACCCTGATTATAAAGCAGAGCAGGGGTAAAAACAAATTCCTTCCCCGCTTAAGGCAGATCTTGGACGCTAATCTTGTCTAGCTATTTTTCTGTGATATTATCGCCCTGTTATGACTAGATATTTAGCCTCAACCCCAATATGGGATTTCCCCTTACGATTGTTTCACTGGTTGTTGATGCTGGCTATCATCGGCGCTATCGCAAGCGGCAAGGCTGAAAACTGGTTTGTGCATGAAAAAATGGGTTTAGCCGTATTAGGGTTAATCGGGTTTCGCCTTATTTGGGGGATGATCGGGGGGCATCATGCCCGTTTCCTCAACTTTCCTTTAAGGATGTCATCCCTCAAAGCCTATCTGCGAGAGCGCTGGTCAGGTCATCGCCATCATCGTCCTGGTCACGCACCAACGGGGGCATGGGCGACATTGCTAATGCTGGCGGTGTTTGGGGCTATCGCTGTCTCTGGGACGATGTCAAATAATGATATCCTGTTCGAAGGGCCATTAGCGGCTTGGGTTGGCAATAATTCGGACACTGCGACTGAGGTTCACGAAATCCTGCAATGGGTAGTGTTTGGTGTTATCGGCTTGCATCTTTTAGCCATTATCCTTTACCGAATATGGCTAAAAATCAATCTGACGCCTGCTATGATCACCGGAGGGGTTGATGACCAAGCGTTGCCAATATCACGAACCAAACAGGTGTTCGGAGTTGTTCTGCTATTAACGATGGTGTCAGGGGCGCAATGCCTAGCTTTTTTAGGCGACCGATTTTATTTTTAGTATTTATAGAGTTTGTGGCAGTCCCCGCACGTCTTTGACAATGCCCCAAACGCAGCCGGTAAAGCATCATAATCGCCTGCAGCTGCTAACGATGCTAGGGTCTCAGCCGCCTCACGGTTAGCGGCGCTCTTGGCAACAAAATCATCCCAATTTTCCCATATTTCAGGTCTGGCCTTGGTGTCGCCCATATCACTTCCATCTGGAAAGAACTCCGGCATTGCCTTTGCCCAATTGGCAATGGCTTCAGCTTCTTGGGTGATGGTTTCCATATTGCCCTGTTCCATGGCAGGCTGGATTAATTTCAGCGATTTAACATTGGCGCGAAAGTTTTCCTTTCGCTCTGAAATCACATCAGCATGAGCCGAAGCCGCCATGACAACCATCACGATAAGCATAAGAAAAGCGCGCATTAAAACACCTCAACACATTAGGGTTTATATCATTCGATAATCTAGATTTAAGGCCATTTCGGTCGGGGTCAATTACCCTTTATGCAAAAACGGCTCACTCGACTTGCTGGCACGGCCAAGACGATATTCGCGAATGGATATAAAGATACAACTGCCAACAACAATAACCATGCCCAATACCTCAATCCATTTTGGGTCTTCTTGCCAAAAGATCCAGCCAATCAGCGCTGATGCTGGTACTGAAAGATATCGGGTAGGAACCAGCACCGTGGCCTCACCATAACGGTAGGCAGAGGCAAAGCCAAATTGCACCAGACTGGCAGAAATCCCAAAAATCACAAAAATGCCCATGTCACTGGATGTGACCAAGGGATAAATCTCTGTGGGAAGGAACAAAATAAGCATAATCGGATAGATCACAGCACCAATACCATTATGCCATAAGGCCACGGTGATAGGGGTATCGGATTTTCCCAGTTTACGTAAGGTGATGACAAGAATAGCGCCAGATAATGCTGATAGAATTCCCCAAAACGCCCCTACGCTAAGCGCCCCAGAAAACGGATTGGTAATCATAAAGATACCAATAAGACCACACACCACCGCTGTGCCACGATAGATCCCAACCTTTTCCTTCAGGAAAAAAGGAGCAAGGATGGTGACAAAAATAGCAGAAGATTGAAATAAAGCCGTGGCCTGACCCAGTGTCGTTGTGCGCACAGACATAAACCAGAATATGATTCCCAAATGCCCGACAAAGATACGCACCGCCAGCATATCCCAGCGGTTTACCTGCCATAAATCCGTCCCGCGAATGAGAAGACCAAAGATCACCAATAATGGCATGCAAAACACAAACCGTACTGATAAAATAGATAAGGTCGCCATTTCAGCTGAAAATAATTTTACCACTGAGGCAGTAATTAAGCCAGCAAGCACCGACATCAGCATATAGGAAATGCCAATCATATTTTCGGTAACTGGCCTCGAGGGATGGGATAAAGTCATAAGAAACCTGATTAGCTGATATGATTATGCAGCAGGTTCAGGGCTGTGGCAAGATGTGATGAGATAGGCAGTTAGGCCGCAGAAGATTGCCTAGGGTCATTAAGCGCTTGCCATATCATGGTTGGGCTACTGGCTTGGCGTATCATTCTGGCCGATGATTCATCACGAATAAACCGTGACATAGCGGCAAGAGTGGTCAGATGCGAGGTGCCGCAATTCTGGGAGGCAATGAGCATGCAAATGATATCAACAGGGGCATCATCATTGGCTTCAAAATCAACGGGTGTGTTAAGTTTCATCAGCAATACAGCAACACCGCGGTCGCAATTTGCTGGAAAATTACAACGTGCATGAGGGATAGCCACACCATCACCAAGACCTGTGCTGCCTAGCTTTTCGCGTTCAAGCAAGAGCTCAGTCGCATGGCGTTCATCAAGGGCAATCTGGCGACTGGCGATAAGGCCGACCATGTCCTGAAGGATTTGTTTTTTGCTTTCGGCTTTGTTCCGAATGATAATATCATCGGGGCCGATAAGATCACGAATTTTCATGGAAATGGACTATATAATGATTACTTTAATAAACGGCTTTAATTGAATGAGTGGCTTTTAGTATTAATGCCTCTGGTCGTCAAGATGCATGCCAAAAAAAATATGATAAGTAAGTAAAGCTATTGATTTAACGTAAAAAATGCCGGCCCAAATAAACTTCTTGGACATGAGGATCATCAATAATTTCTTGGGGTGATCCGCTTTTGAGGATGATTCCATCATTGAGGATATAGCTTCGGTCAACAATGCTGAGCGTATCCCGCACATTGTGATCCGTGATCAGAACCCCTAACCCATGAGATTTCAACCGACCGATCAATTCTTTGATCTCTGATATTGCAATCGGATCAATGCCTGCCAGCGGTTCATCAAGCATCAAGAAGGTAGGGCGTGAGGCCAAGGCCCTTGCAATTTCAACTCGCCGGCGTTCCCCCCCTGATAGGGTCATTGCATTAGCCGCACGCAGATGTGAAATATGAAACTCATCCAGCAATTCGTCCAGCATGGTCAGGCGGATATCCGCATCAGCCTCAACCATCTGAAGAACCGCCATAATGTTTTGTTCAACGCTCAAGCCATGAAAAATACTGGATTCTTGAGGTAGATAGCCAATGCCAAGTTGCGACCTGCGATACATGGGCAAAGATGTAATTTCAATTCCATCAAGGGAAATTCGGCCTTCATCTACATTGATCAGACCAGACATCATGTAAAAACAGGTGGTTTTTCCTGCACCATTTGGGCCAAGCAGGCCAACGGCTTCACCGCGTTTAAGCTTGAGAGATACGCTCCGCACCACACGTTTTTTATGATAGGATTTTCCAATATGATCGGCCACAAGCCCGGTTTCTGACCACTGATGGTCATGCGCAACTTTGAGCTTAGATGCCTGAAAACTTGACGAAGTCATTTCTTTAAAATCCGGTGCGGTATTATCTTCGCTGTCCAATATAGGGTAAAACCTTATCTATGCCAATGAAAATAATAGTGAAAATAGGATGAGGCCTAACCCTTTTGTCCAGGGTATTTTGCCTGGGCATCAAAATTTTGATAAAAATCTATTCAAGGATAAATTGGCCACTGACCCGATTGTTATCGCTATCAGATGAAAGCACACTTGTGCCGTCCCCAATTTTCATAACGGCCTTGTCCCCTTGAAGGATATTATCAGCTTCAGTCAAAATCACATTTCCCGTCACGGTGACCGTGTCAGTGGCGGCATCATAAATTGCATGATCTCCGGTAGCCTCTTGGATACTGCCATTGGTGTCAGGATGAAGAATCCGAGCATTTCCAGTGATTGTGATGCGCATAATTTTCCCATCTTCAGGGTTGGTTATGGTCACAGCTTTATCGCCAAAAATCTGTCGTCCATCGGTAAATTTGGTAGCGGTGTCGCCAATATTTGTAATGATACCCGTGGCGCGGTGATAGGTAATGCTGTTATTGGCCTCGGTGATATTGCCATCTCGGGTGACGCGGATCACCCCTGAGGCAGGCATTCCAGTTAAGGTGAGAATATCCTCTTGGCGATCATAATGGATGGTTTCGGCCTGTCCGTGTGTTTCTTGGCCTTGAGCATCAAAATAGATGATATCAGCCTGTCCTGATCCGGTGATGCTGATAATGCGGTTTTTGCTGTTTTGCGGCTCTTCACTATCCGCACTATTATCTGCAGTCTTATCTGCAGTCTTATCTGGGGTATCGGTATAATCAGCGGTAATGGTTTCGGCTTTTAAGGTCATCTCTTGTGTGGTCAAAACCGCATTACCCCTTGCGATATATTGCTGATCATCGCGGTGCCATTCCAGTTGCTGATCAGCTTCAACCCGAAGCGTTTGAGGATTGCTTTGGGCATAGGCGGTGGCGGTAATCACCGGCAAGCTACTTGCGATCATAAGGGTGATTAGGCATGCGGCAAACCAGTCAGCCCTGTAGTTAGTCATGCAGCTAGTCATGCAGTTAGTCCTGAAGCCAGCCCTAAAGCCAGAACTGGCGGTCCTCCGGTGACCAAGCGTCAGCATATTCTTCATGGGATACCCCCTAACATCCTCATATTATCACTCATTTAATATCTTCTAGCACTAATGCGCTATTACCAACAAAAACGACATCACGGCCACGATTTGTAATTCTCATCCCATCGGCCGTGATGGAACTGCTGGGGCCAAACCCCCGAACGGTGGTCTGGCTTTCGATAATGTCTTCTTCTAGTCTGGCACTTGCTGCCTCAGTATAGAGGGTATAGCCTGTTTCAGGTTGAACAATCACTACGCGCCCACTGAGATGGATATGCTCAACCTGTTGAAAGTAAACGCCTTCATTAGACCGGATGGTCAAGGACTGATCATTGGGTTGATCAATTTTAGCGCGAGGGGCGATCATGGTGATCTTGCCGTCTTCATCGGGGCTTTCGGCGGTGCGATCAGCAAAAAGAACAAAATCTTCCCCTTCGCTCGTCTGCCCTTTATAGACTACGCCTTCTAAGGTCAGCGTTTTTTCCGTGGTATCGTTTTCCGCTTCTTGCGGTGTGACCTTAAAGCTGATGGCATCTTCTTGGGTTTGTATTAAAAGGGTGATCACGCCCACTAGGGC
>Ga0181572_10002105_pt1 | contig 14336 bp, 15 predicted proteins | sample 101ome_26_FD_133004 | JGI IMG/M metagenome (GOLD analysis project Ga0181572, IMG submission 133004) | Coastal salt marsh microbial communities from the Groves Creek Marsh, Skidaway Island, Georgia - 101408AT metaG (megahit assembly) | ecosystem: Environmental > Aquatic > Marine > Intertidal... | reverse complement strand
TTGAGCCCCTCGGGGATAACATGGAAGACGGATCCGATTGTTACCTCGGAAGCTTTAATTGGGATTCCCGTTGGATCCTTTGTCAGCCTGGTGCCTGCTCGCCACATGGTGTGCTTCAGGGTGTCACCAACCTGAGGTCCCAGGTCGCCGAAGATAACTACCGCGGGAATGGGGAAGAACGCGAGCGCACCATAGAGGGTTCGCCTGATTAGCTTTCTCCGGGTGAAGCCGGACTCACCGTCTGCAAGCTTCACAATCTCGATAGCCTTCGCACGAGTTTCGTCAGGGCTGCGGGCTGGATGGCGAGACTCTGAAATCTCATTGTCAGGCATCAATGTCTTTGCCCAGTGAACCGCACCGAATCCAATGCCGAGGAGAGAGAGGGCCATTCCGATACCCATCCAGAAAGCATTGTTTCTGGTGGCTGAGAGATCCCCATCAACAATTGGGAAGGCCACAAAGCCCCAGACCGCGATAATTGCGCCAACGATTGAGACAAGGAACATCGCAGAGACTTGGCGCTCCGCCGTCTTTGCGTGCTTCTCGCTCTTGTCCGTCATGCGGACGCGGTGTGGCTCGATTCCAGGATCGGAAATTGGGCGCTCTATGTTGGTAGCGCTGCCCGAGTCAAACTTCTGAATTTCACTCATTAGTTAGCCTTCGCTCCCAACCAGACCGTAATTGCGATTATGAACCCTAACCCGAAGATCCAGGTGAACAATCCCTCGGCTACGGGACCGATAGACCCAAGCTCGAAACCACCAACTGAGCCATTCTCTTCAACGTACTTGAGGTAAGTAATGATGTCTTTCTTGTCCTCAGGTGTCAGATTGGCATCGTTGAAAACAGGCATGTTCTGGGGTCCCGTGACCATGGCCTCGTAGATGTGCTTCTCGCTGACGCCATCGAGTCCCGGCGCGAACTTACCCTCGGTCAACGCACCACCGGCTCCAACGGCGTTGTGGCACATCGCGCAGTTGATGCGGAAGAGCTCACCGCCGTGGGTTGGGTCCCCGTCAGTCCTCAGATACTCCTCAGGCGGAATCGCAGGCCCAGGAGCTAAAGATGCAACGTAGGCTGCCATCGCGGCAATCTGCTCGTCCGTGAACTGAACAGGCTTCTTATAAAGCTGAGGTCCTGACGCCTGGCCAGGCATACGGCCCGTTCCAACCTGGAAGTCAACCGATGCAGCGCCAACACCAATCAGGCTCGGGCCGCCGATCGCTCCTTCGCCGTTTGTGCCGTGACAGGAGGCGCAGTTGGCAAGAAATAGCTTGCGTCCCTCTTCTACTTGCTCAGGAGAGCCAAATTCAGCCTCGAAGGTTTGAGTCGCTGCGGCATAGCCTCCACCGGACAGGATTAGTCCGAGGAAGATTACGACGCCCAACGCCCAGGGACGACGACGCATCGGCTTCTGAGGGTTCAAATTGCTCTCCATTTTCTTTACTTCAGCACGTACACAACTAGGAACAGGCCAATCCAGACAACATCAACGAAGTGCCAGTAATACGAGGTCACAATCGCACTCGTCGCCTCGCGGTGTCCAAAGTTCTTGGCCGCATATGCCCTACCAATAACCAGTAGGAAGGCGATCAAGCCCCCAGTCACGTGGAGGGCGTGGAAGCCTGTCGTTAGGTAGAAGGCTGAGCCATAGGAGTTACTCGACAATGTCACACCCTCGGCTACAAGCTGCGCATACTCCCAGACCTGACCTGCCACGAAGACGGAACCCATTAGGTACGTCAGGAAGAACCACTCGACCATGCCCCACTTAGCGGGGGAGAGGCCGGTTCGTCTAGCCTGCATACGCTCTGCGGCGAAGACCCCGAACTGAGCTGTAAAGGAGCTTGCAACCAAAATCAGGGTGTTTGCAAGCGCGAAGGGAATATTCAAAATTTGAGTGTCATTTGCCCACAAATCTGGGGCTCCAGCCCGGAGCGAGAAATACATCGCAAAAAGACCGGCAAAAAACATGACCTCGCTGCCAAGCCAGACAATCGTGCCGACGCTCGTCGCGTTTGGCCGCTGAATGGTCATAGGTGTAGCAGGAGAGGTTGTCGACATGGGTCAATTGTAACCGCTGATGAGCGTGAAAAAGGCCGTGGGAAGCCAAAGTTCACTAAAAATCTGCTCGACTGGCAAGAATTTTTCACCATTACACTTCTCTCATGACCCAGACCAGTTGGCCCGAGGTGCTTTCCACACTTTTGTCGTGGGAGGACCTCTCCCGTGAGGGTTCCAGCTGGGCCATGCGCCAGATTATGGCCGGCGAGGCATCCGAGGGGCAGATAGGCGCCTTCATGATGGCACTCAGGTCGAAGGGTGAGACAGTTGCGGAACTTGCCGGACTTGTCGATGTGATGCTCGAAAATGCATTGCTCCTTGAGACAGGTAGCGATGCTGTGGACATCGTGGGAACCGGGGGAGACCTCGTCGGAACCGTGAACATCAGCTCGATGGCATCCATAGTCGCAGTTGCTTGCGGAGTCCCTGTGCTCAAGCATGGATCTCGCTCGGCCTCAGGAAAGACCGGGTCCTCGGAAATGCTTGAGGTCCTAGGTGTTCGACTTGATTTGTCAGCAGCGCAGGTAAAGCAGGTTTTTGAGGCTGCTGGCATCACGTTCTTTTTTGCGCCTGTTTTCCACCCAGCAATGAGATTTGTTGCCCCGGTTAGAAAACAGCTTGGCGTTCCCACAACCTTCAATTTCCTGGGACCCCTTGCAAACCCTGCCCAGCCAATTGCTACTGCACTTGGTGTTGCTGACAAGAAGATTGCCCCACTTATGGCTCAGGAGCTGGCTGAGCGCGGCCGCTCCGGACTGGTATTTCGATCTGAGGATGGTCTTGACGAGCTCAGCACAACCGCCAAGGCAATGATTTGGCAGGTATCCGGGGGTGAGGTGAACGAATTCAAGTTAGATCCGGAGCAACTTGGACTTGCGAATGCTGAGATTAGACAATTGCTCGGCGGCGATGCCAAACAAAACGCTTCGTTAGCAACCAAGCTCTTCAGAGGCGAGGCCTTTGCAAACTCCGGACCTGTTGGCGACGTAGTTTGTCTAAATGCAGCTGCCGGTCTCGTTGCATACGAACTTGCAAAGAATCCCGAGCTGGCAAGTCAAAATCTCGAGACACGATTTGTAGAAGCTCTGGCTACGACCAAAGAGGCACTGTCATCGGGCAGGGCACAGCAAAAGCTCGAGGCCTGGACAGCAGCCAGCCAGGCAGTCAGTTAGCAAAAACCCCGCCGCGATTGCCCGGGAGGGGCCGGGAAAACATTACTTGACATAATGTTTATTATCGGCTTTATATACAACTCCGAAAGTGCCGCTCGCCCTTGTGGTTAGGCCACCCCGAGGGTTTTGACAGCTGGGCGCTAAACCTTACCGCTCTTATCAGCTAGGCCGAATAGTCGCATCCCTAGCTGATTCATGTAGCCAATTGCGAGCGCAAAGATAAGGGTTCCTTCTCTTACCTGCCCACCAAGAAGGAAGCCAATTGTCACAACAGTTATCTCGACAATCGATCTCGCTTTCCAAAACGGCAGCTTGAATCGTTGGGCTATCCCCACGTTCAGTCCGTCTCGCGGGCCCTTGCCCATTCCGCATGAGATGTAGAGACCTGTGGCAAAGGAGATTACGACCATTCCGCCCAGGAAAAGCAGCAACTTTTGCCAGTACGGCTCTGGTGTTGGCAGGAAATTTAGGGTCAAATCTGCCACCAGGCCAACCATAACGGCGTTCATTACAGAGCCCAGTCCCGGTTTTACCTTCAGCGGAATCCATGCAATCAGCACCAATACGCTCACCAAAACCGTCGCATAGCCAAAGGTAAGCGTCGTTTGTCTCGAGATGCCCTGAGCCAAAACATCCCATGGAGCAAGCCCCAGCTGAGCGTCAACTGTCATTCCGACGCCAATGCCGTAGATAAACAGCCCCATAACTAACTTTAGAAAGCGGCTGGGAAACTTAGACTGAAGCACTGCTAAATGTTAGGGGTTCAAGTGCCAATTACTCACGAGTTTCCCTATTTCGAGGCCCCTAGGCCGAGACTTTTTGCCCATCGCGGCCTTGCCCAACACGCAAACCTTGATGAAAACACGCTGCCGGCCTTCCAAGCTGCCTTGGATCACGGAGCCACCCACCTCGAATCTGACACTCAAGCAACAGCGGATGACGTGGCAGTGCTGTTTCATGACGAGGACCTTCGCAGAGTAGCTGGAATTGATGCAAGGGTCAGGGAGCTTTCGCTTGCAGAAATCAAGGCAATCCGGCTGAAAAATGGCGGAGAAATCCCAACGTTGAGCGAGGCTCTGAGCGCCTTACCGCAGGCTAAATTCAACCTGGACATAAAGACCAAACCGGCGATTTCACCCACCATTGAGGCGATTGAGCAGGCTCACGCCCACGAACGAGTATTGGTGTCTAGCTTTTCGAATCCGATAAGAAAAAGCGCTCTTGCAAGCCTCTCCAGGCCAATTGCAACCTCTGGCTCCCTAACCACCGTTTTGGGGGCTTGGATAAGCCACAAACTACTTTTTGGAGCCGGTTTCTCCTCAATTGTCAGAGATGTCCACGCATTTCAGATTCCGGTCCGTCGAGGTCCAATCAACTTTGCCACCAAAAGCTTCATAACCAGAGCCCAGAAGCACCAGACTGAGGTTCACTTTTGGACAATCAATGATCCCGCAGAGATGCAAAGACTACTCGAGCTCGGCGCAGACGGGATTGTCTCCGATCGCGTAGATCTATATCAAGCTGGCAACTAGCTGAGAATCAGGGCTTCCCAGGACTTATCCCCCAAGGCTCAATGTTCTTCCTTGAAAAGGAGAACCAATGGCTGAAACTATGAGTGGCATGCGGCTGGGTAGCCAGTCCATGGAGTCTGACCGAGGCGTTGAGTTGTCTGAGCGTCAGACAATCGATTTTCGTTGTTCCGCAGGTCACGAGTTCAACCTCGTGTTCTCTCTCACTGCAGAACTGCCCGACACGTGGGAGTGCAAGCACTGCGAAGAAATTGCGACGCGCCTCGAGGAGGGCAAAGAGGTAGACCTCACTGCAGGTGAGCTCTCATCTCAGCGCAGCCACTACGACATGGTGCTTGAGAGAAGGTCCAAAAAAGAGCTCGAGGCGCTGTTGCAGGAGGTGCTTGTTGACATGCGCAAGCGCCGCAGAGAGGGCCGGCTCACCGCCTAAACAACCTGGCTATCCCCCAACGCGTGCAGAGCAAGAATGCTTCCAACACAATGCCGAGTGTCATTTTGCTTTCCCCGCTCTCCCGCTCCACAAAGTGGATCGGCACTTCAATGATTTTTGCCCCGTTTTGAGAGGACCTCAGGGTCATCTCAACTTGAAAGCCGTATCCGTGAGCTTGCATTTTGGAAAGCGGAAGTTTCCCGAGAAGCTTCGCCGAGTAGATTCGATAGCCAGCGGTTAGATCTTTCAGGCCGCTACCGAGCATGAAAGCCGCATAGCGATTACCTAAGCGAGAAATAAGCATCCTTATTGCCGGCCAATTCTTCACCTCTCCCCCGCTCACCCATCTAGAGCCGATCACTAGGTCGTGGGAGTTGGCCTCTTGGAGCAGCGCGGGAAGGTCAGAGGGTCGGTGTGAACCATCAGAGTCCATCTGCACCACGTGAGAAAAACCATGGGCGACCGCCCATTCGAACCCCTCGACATATGCAAGACCGAGACCACGCTTTTGAGGACGGTGAATTACCGAAATCCGCTTGTTTTTGAGAGCCAGGCGATCTGCGAGTTCACCGGTTCCATCGGGAGAATTGTCATCGATTATGGCCAGGTGAATCTCTGGCACACTCTCGAAGAGGCTTTCGACTGTACCTTCGAGGACTTCCAGTTCGTTGTAGGTCGGCATCAGAACAACGGACTTCACCGCCTGCTCCTTGTGAACATCAGGGCTGTGAAAATAAAGATGAGCGCAGCGACCAGCCAGTCAAAAACTGCCCCGACCGTCATTGCTGGTGTGTTGCCGGTGTAGAGCGGGACCCTCTCAACCATCACAGCGGGCTCATACCAGTCCACCTCCGAGAGAACCTCGCCGTTCGGCAGGAATATTGCGGAAACCCCAACCGTCGAGACGTTTACCACAGCTCGGCCTGTCTCTATGGCCCTGAGCTGAGCAATGCCTGCTTGCTGATAGGTCTCGTCGGAATATCCAAAGTCCGCGTTGTTGGTTTGAGAGAGAATTACCTGCGCGCCTGAGGTCGCAAGTTCTCTGAGAATGGAATCCTCCGCAATTTCAAAGCAGATCAGGGTTCCAGCGACAAAGTCATCTATTTCGTAGATGCCATCCCGAACCCCAAAGCTGTAGCCCTTGGGAATCATGTCCACCAGTTCTGGCGCGAACATTCTCCAGAATTCTCGGTCCGGCGCGTATTCAGCAAACGGCACAGGTTGTTTCTTGTCGTAGTAGTCCACTGGACCCACGCCAGGAAGCCAGAGCAGCGTTGAATTGAATGACTCTTCTCCCCTGACGGTCAGGGTGCCAAAGACAAATGGGGCGTCCACCGAAGCGGCAACCGCCTCAATTTTCTCCCTGGCACTTTGAGATCTAAGCGGGTCAATGTCAGAGGCATTCTCGGGCCATACCAAGAGGTCAATCTCGGCTGCGAGTTCAGAATCAAACACCAGCTCAGTGGCATCGATGTGGTTTTGCAAGATGGTGCCTTTATCGACATTTGAGAAAAGCCCCGCGTTTGCATTGCCCTGGACTGCGGCTATGACCTTCTCCCCCGATTGCTCGGTCGTGAGCCCTATTGGGGTTATCACTGGAATCAGCATCGTTGCGAGCGCGGTTGCCACAAATGCCCTCTTTGGCAGCTTACGGTCTCTGAAGTGCTTCACGAGTAGGGCCATGAGTGCACCCAGGAGTGCCATGACAAAGCTCAAGAGGCTCAGTCCGCCCCACCAAACCCAGTTGGAAAAGATGCTCTCAGACTGCGTCATTGCCAGTTTTGACCATGGAAAACCCCCGTAGGGGAAGTTGTTCGCGACAAGCTCCCTAACAGTCCAAACTCCAGCCGCTACAAAGGCAAAAAAGAATAACTTCGTGCCCTTCGGCTTGTAACGCAGATAGAGATAGGACGTCAGTGCCGTTCCCAATCCAAAGTAAAGAGCCATTAGGGTGCTCAGGGCCAGAAGTGGAACGGGGCCTAAATAGAGGGAAATCCACTCAATGTGAGCGATGTAGAAAACCTGACCCGAGATAAACCCAATTAGGAAAGATTTCCAGAACCCAACTCCCAAAGTTGCAAGGAGTATGAAAGCCGGAATTAGCGGGGTAAGCACCCAGATGTTTTCAGTGGGAAATGTGTAGAGCGCGATCAGCCCTCCCAGAGCCCCAAGGGGAACTCTCCACAATAAATCGCGCATGATTCCAGCCTAATTTCTAAAGGTAGTAGCTGTAGGCGACTATGCCTCGCTTCACAAGGTCTACGGCTCGGTAGCTGGTCTCGGCAAGTTCGGCATCAGCGGACTGTGAAAGCTGATCAAGCAGGTCAATTATCTGTTTGCTCCAGCGAATGAAGTCACCTGCAAGCAGTCCCGCTAACTTCAAAGCGTCTTCTAGCCGACTGCCCGTCGCCCAGCGATAGATGGCCCAGGTAAGGCCAAGATCGAGGGCTTGCTCTTTCTTGAGGCGGTGGCGCTCCTGCAGCTCCAAGAGCTCCTCCTGAATTCTTTCGGTTCTCTCGAGTGCATCGCGGAAGTTGCCCTTGGGCAGCTTTGGCTCGAACTCAGCCTCGTCACCGCGGCCTTCGAAGACCAGGGCTGCAGCCATTGCTGCCATTGCTGCTGGATCTAAGCCTCTCCAGGCCCCCTCGTTGATGCACTGCGCAATTAGGAGGTCTCTCTCGCCATAGATTTTTGACAATCTGGCCCCAGAAGGTGTGACCTCGTACTCCTGATTTTCCTGACGCAGGTAGTCAAGTTCGGTTAGGGCATCGCAGATTCGATCAAAGACTTTCGCAACGTGACCGGTTCTTTGCTCCATGTCTCGAAGTGAGCCATCTACTTCACGCTTGAGCTTGAAATAGCGCTCGCCCCACCTGGCATGTACCTCGCGATCGGCACATTGATGACAGGGGTGTCCGCGAAGCTCCTTGCGCAATCGACCCAATTGAGACTCGATGGTGCGCATTTGTTTGGTCTGGCGAATGTCGTTTCCAACCCGACCGCGTATGCGTGAACTCTCTCTTTCTAGATCGGAGATCTCCCTGCGGATTCGGGCATATTCTTTGAAGTCGCCGAGGTGACAGGTAAGTGCCTCTTCGTAGCCGCTGAGTGACTCCTGCTTATCCCTGATCACCTGAGCCAATCCCACCACAGAGCGATCCGCCTGGAATTGTGCAAAAGAGCGTTCCAGCACCTCACGCGCTCGCTCCTTGCCAAAGGCAGCAATCAGGTTTACCGCCATGTTGTAGGTGGGCCTGAATGAGCTGTTCAAAGGGTAGGTGCGCTTCGATGCTAGGCCCGCAACGATGTTTGGATCTAGCTGAGCTCCCCAGAGCACCACAGAATGGCCCTCTACATCGATTCCTCTTCGGCCAGCCCTTCCAGTGAGCTGGGTATACTCCCCCGCCGTGATGTTCACCCTGGATTCGCCGTTGTATTTGTCCAACCTTTCCAGAACTACTGTGCGGGCAGGCATGTTAATTCCCAGCGCAAGGGTTTCTGTGGCAAATACCACCCGAACCAGCTTCCTAAGAAACAGCTCCTCAACCACCTCTTTGAAGGCGGGCAACATGCCTGCGTGATGTGAGGCAAAGCCTCTCTCAAGTGACTCCAGCCATTCGAAATAGCCAAGTGTGTCTAGATCCTCATCAGAGATGGAGGAGCAGCGCGCCTCCACCAAGGACCTAATCTCTTGCTGCTCCTCTTTATTGGTGAGTCTTATCCCTGAGCGCCTGCAATTAATCACCGCCTGGTCACAGCCAGCCCTAGAAAAAATAAAGAAGATTGCAGGTAGTAGCTGAAGGTCATCAAGTTTTTCAACTATTTCTGGCTTGTCGAGTCGGGGGAAATTTCTGTGGTTGGGCCCGGATCGGCCATCCCCTCTCCCCTTTCCATACTTCCCCCTGCTCCTGATAGGCGAACGAGCTCGAGCCTGATGTTTCTGAGTCAGCTCAGGATTCACCCGGAGCTGATCACTTCCATTTTCAAATAGTTCCAGAAGCTCGTCTCCAAACAGCACGTGCTGATGCAGGGGCACGGGGCGATGCTCAGAGACGATGATTTCGGTGTTTCCCCTGACCTCCTTTAGCCAGGCTCCAAACTCCTCAGCATTTGACACGGTTGCTGAGAGCGATACCACCCTGACGTATTTTGGGAGATGAAGAATAACCTCTTCCCAAACGGCTCCCCGGAATCGATCAGCTAGGTAGTGAACCTCGTCCATGACAACAAACCCAAGATCTTTCAAGGAAGTAGAGGTTGCGTAGATCATGTTCCTAAGCACCTCTGTGGTCATGACCACAATCTGCGCCTCGGAATTGTTGTTGTTATCGCCAGTGAGGAGCCCCACTCGCTCTTTGCCGTAGCGCTTGACTAGTTCCGCAAACTTTTGATTGCTCAGGGCTTTTATCGGAGTGGTGTAGAAGACCTTTTGGCCTGATGCCAGGGCTAGGTGAATTGCAAACTCACCGACGATAGTTTTACCAGCACCGGTTGGTGCTGCCACCAGCACCCCGTGCCCACTCTCAAGGGACCTACAGGCACTCTCCTGAAAATCATCTAGCGGAAAAGCAAGCTCCGCGCTGAACAGCTCAAACTCTGGAAACTTAGCTTTGCTCTTGGCTTTTTTGTAACGTTCCGCCGGGCTTGGCTCAGTCGAGCTCGAGGTCATCAGAGCCCACCAACTTAGAAAGCTTGCGCTCCCTGCGCTTATCGTTGGCCATCGCAATTCCGATCGCCGAGAAATACAGGGCACTCAGGGGCGCCATAAGAAGGAACATCGTCATTGGTTCTGCAGTCGGCGTCGCGAGAGCTGAGACCACAGCGATGATAAACACCGCTAGTCGCCAAGACTTTAGGATTCCGCGTCCGGTGGCGAGTCCCGCAAAGTTCAATAGCACCAGCACAACAGGCATCACAAACGCAATACCAAAGATGAGCAGGATCCTGATTGCAAACAGGATGTATTCGCTGGCATTGATCACGTTAGAGCTACCCTCGGGAGTGAAGCCGATAAGAACCACGACGAAGCCAGGCAGCGAGGTCCAGGCCAGTGCGGTGCCGGCAAGGAAAAGGGGCACTGCCGCAACGGTGAATCCGGTCGCGTAGCGCTTTTCCTTTTGCTTCAGTCCCGGAGCAATAAATGCCCAGAAGTTCCAAAGCCAGACGGGCGAGGTGAGTATTACCCCAAGAAAGATTGAGATTTGAATTCGTAGGTCAAAAGCCGAGACTACGGTCCCAAAGTTGACAATGGCCTCGATGCCTCGTCTTTCGGTGACCTCAATCAGGGGTTCTTGCAGAATCTTGAATACGGGGTCGAAGAGAAACCAGCCGACCACGGAGCCAGCCAGAATGAAACCCGCCGACCATGAAAGACGTGTTCTAAGCTCCCTTAGGTGGGAGCCAAGACTCATTCGGCGCTCTTTGTCTTTGCGCCGAGCCATTAGTCCTTCTTCTTCTCGCTCTCGCTAGCTTCGTTGGCGACCTCTGTGGCCTCGCCGTTCTTGTCGATTTCCTTCTTGAAAATTCGCATCGACTGAGCAGCGCTCTTTGCTAGAGCCGGAAGCTTCGGTGCTCCCCATAGCAACAGGACGATTGCAAGAATGATGATCCATTCCCAGCCTTGAAGTCTCATGCCTACCTCTTATCTATTTCGATCTCTCGAATCCGCTGCACCAGTCTACGCTGTCGCGCTTCGGCTTTACGAGCTCTTGCACGTTTGAGAGCTTGCCTCTCTCCAATAACTCTAATCAGGTCAGACCTATCTGTTGGGCTTGCAGGGGTCGGATCGTTATGTTCGGCAGTAGCGATATCTGAGAGCAAGCTCTTGGCCTTCTCAACCTCGCGCTTGAGCGCCCTGACGGCCAGGTAGATTCGGTAGCCACTCAGTCCTAGGGCGTAGAGGCCGCCAAGCACTGCAATCCAAATCAAGATTGTTGTGAAGTCCATTACTCCTCGTCACCTGGTGTTGCAGCTCCAGAGATTGCACGATTGGCAAAGTCCCGGACTGCAGCCCGGGCGCTCTCTGGTGCAATTACTTTCACCATCCCACCATACTTCGCCACGTGCCTTCCGAGTGCCGCCAAGTTTCCAACCCGGATCGTGCCCCGAACCTCGTCTCCCACCTGCCTAGGCTCCGAGGCGACTGGAAAGTTCCAGAAGACCTCCGCGGCCTCGGCGCTCGCAGAAATCTCTACGAGTTGCTCCTGAGCGGATTCCCCAAAGACATCCTCGGGAATCTTCAGCGCTTTGGTGCTCTCGGGAATCTCGCTGTCGGTTAGCTCAATGCTTTGGATTCGATCCAGCCTGAACGCTCTTAGCTCTTTGCTGGTGCGGCAGTAGCCGCGGAGGTAGTGGCGGCGCCCGATGAAATCAATTCTGAGCGGGTCAATGGTTCTTGAGGACTTCACGCCGGTCTGATTGATGTATTCACAGCTAACCGCGAGCTGTCGACCTAGGGCCTGTTGAAGCTTTTCAATCTGCTCCGATAGTCGTGAAGGGGTTTGGTTTGTAACCGCCGCGGGTGAGCTCTCTCTGATCAAAGTCCTCAGAGCTTGAAGCTCAGCATCGGCAGCAAACTGCGGAATAGCCGCGAGGTAGTCAAGTCCAATGGCTATTGAACTCAATTGCCGCTTCGAGAGTGCCGGAGGCTCACCCAGTGGAGACATGCCTTGAGAGATTGAAACGTAGCCATCCTCAAGCTCCTCCAGGTCAACATAAAAGTGTGTCTCGTAGTTCTTTAGGTCCTCGCTGTTGGCAACCGCTAAGACTGCCTTCTTTACCGCAGCCTCGCTTACCTCGAATAACTCACCGAGCTCACTAACCTTTTGGTCGCCATCGCGCAGCACGGTTCCGGCTATTGAGAGCGCGAGGTTGAATAGCTCAACACCGTCCATTTCCTGTTTAGGCATGTGCGCTGACCACCGCCTCAAAGCCGGCACGAACACGATCCGCCAGAGTGCTAGGACTGAGCACCTTGAGATCAGCCCCGAATTCCATCAGGTCCTCAGCAAGTAATGCTTCGTCCATAAAACTTATGGTCACCTGCTCCGACTCGGCGCCAAAGTGCCACCAAGCTTCGCTGTCTGGAACCACCTCTATGACGGCCTTATTTGCGTTGGCGTATTCCACGAGATCATTCTCAGTGGACTCAACTTCATCTGCGGTGGCAGGCGTAAAGCCGACCTCGGTGTCCCTGATCTTGCTGACAATTCTTCGAAGCAGGTAATTCTTAATACCGCGGCGGTCCCTGGCGAGTAGCACCCACTCCCCCTCAATGAGTCGAAGTTTTAGCGGATCAACCTCTCTGACTGTTTGGCTGCCATCACTTTTTCGATACTCAAAGATGACTGTGGTGCAGGCGCTAATCGCGTCCGCGAGAGGCCCAAAAGACTCATGCCGGGCAATCAGCCTCGGTGAGATGTGCTGTAGCTGGCGGTCAATCTCCACCATTCCGCGGGACTTGAGCCTCGTGAGGCCGCTTCTTGCGGCACTGCCAAAGATTTGGGTATTCCAAGATCTCGCCGCAAGTTCAACAAGTCCTAGCTGTTTGGGGCTTAGCTCAAAGTCCTTTGGCCAGCTAAAGGTCCCCTTAGCAATTAGGTAGCGAGCGCTCTCGCCGTCATCGAACGAGTCGTTATTGCGAACCTCGAGCTGCACGCCCATGTTTCGAAGGGCTTTTTTATCCCTGTCGAACATTTTCTCAAGCGCATCGCCGCCTCTGGACTCGCTGTATGCGGGGACGGCATCGAATAGGTCCTGCTTACTTAGCCCAACGACTGGGGAGGCCATGAGGCAGCAGGTAAGTGTGAAAAGGCGCTCAGCGGGAGATTGCTTTGCCACCTTGCCCCCTTGGTTGTACCTAGTCTTTGCCCAGCACGTCGATTACGAATATCAGGGTAGAACGTGGAGGGATAGAGCCCTGAGCTGAATCGCCGTATCCAAGATCTGGTGGGATGACCGCAATTACCTGGGACCCTACCTTCACTCCCTCAAGGGCCTGCACAAAACCCTCGATCAGAGAGTTAGAGGAAATGGTGAAGCTTGCTGGAGAAATTCGGTCCCAGGAGCTGTCAAACTGCTCTCCCTCCCAAGTCCAACCCGAGTAGTGAACTACGACCTGGTCACCTACCTCGATTGGCTCTCCAGACCCCTCAATCAAAACAGTTCTGCGGAATTCAGTTGGAGCATCTTCAGCGGGAATCTGAATACCTGGTTGACCTTGAGGAGCGAGGATGACCGTGGGCATTCCAGCTTCGGCGGACCTGGCATCTCCAACCGCTCTGGGCAGGAATGCATCGAGGATGTCAAAAACAAATACGATGCCATGCTCTGCATCGATGCCCAGCGCCGGAATCCCTGCGGATTCGTGTGCAGCCTCGGGGTCAAGCAAAACGGCAACCCTGGAGCCAACCTGAACTCCGGTCAGAGCCTTGCAAAAGTCGGGACTGTTGCCCTGAACAAGATCCTGGAAAATGTAATCGTCGGTTGTGAAATCACTCGCCTGGAACTGCTCTCCGGTTGCGGCGTTGAAACCCGCGTAGTGAAGAGACACTCTCTGACCTCCAACGATGGCGCCGCCTGAACCCTCAATAATCACCTTGGTTTCGACGCCAGTCCCAGACAGTGGATAAGGGAAACTCACCAGGGGCTGCTCCCCCATGTCACCGGCAGCCGCAATCAAATCTGCAGCATCCCCAGTCGAGTAGACCTCACAGTTGTTTTCGAGCATTGTGGACATTGCCGCGTAGCCCTCGGGCTCGGTCTCAGCTGCGGCACACCCTGCTACGAGCAGTACGGGCGCAACAAGTGCCAGGAGTTTTTTCAATGGGTTCCCTTCGATTCTCTAATTCTTCCGCTTATCGGTCTCAGCCGTGACCTTTCTCACGGTCTTTCTCAGCTTTTTCTCACCAATTGGTCTAACCCCCATGGCCTCTGGAAGCCATGAGTCCATGTCGTCGTCGGTGAACTCTGCCTTGTTTATCCTGCGCGATCTAAAGTCGGGGAGCTCGGTGTCATCAGCTAGCCTTCGGGCGGTCATCAAGAATCCGGTGTGCCCAATCATGCGATGCTCAGGACGCACCGCAAGACCCTCGAGGTGCCAAGGCCGAACGGTTGTTTCAAAGGCATTTGGGTCGGTGAAGC
>Ga0181572_10002096_pt1 | contig 14365 bp, 15 predicted proteins | sample 101ome_26_FD_133004 | JGI IMG/M metagenome (GOLD analysis project Ga0181572, IMG submission 133004) | Coastal salt marsh microbial communities from the Groves Creek Marsh, Skidaway Island, Georgia - 101408AT metaG (megahit assembly) | ecosystem: Environmental > Aquatic > Marine > Intertidal... | reverse complement strand
ATTGCAAATAGAAACTTTAAAGCTAAAAAACTTAAAAAAAGTAAGAATTAAATAGTTTCGTAATTTGTGTTATGTTTGAATTTATCTAACAGATTGAGAGTTTTCTTGTCATATTTTGCAAACTCTTTAGGGTGTACATTTTTATTTAAGAATTCGTTATAACCATCCATTTTTTCAAGATTTTCAATATTTAGATTTCTAAAAGCCATTGACCAGTTTAAAAATGATCTTTTATTTATTATTGCTTTATCGTAGACGAAACAATCTTCATGTCTAGGATCTTTTTTTATTTTTTCATAGAGTGTTTCAACAACATCTTGTTCCCCTTCGAGAACTTGAAAAAAGTTATCTCCGCCATATAACAACATTCCTGTAATATCATTAGCTTGATTGTTTGTTCTACTTTGCTCTAAAAGTTCAAGTAATTCATCTTGCTCAAAGTCACGAACTGCATAGCTGATATAGATAAGTCGAATCATATAAATCCTTTAATTTATCAAGTTCAAAGTATAACAAATTAGAATACAATGAGGGCTTAATAAATGTTTCAAAGAGAATTTTAATTCTTGAATATGAAAAAAAATCTTGATGTAATAAACTTTTAATGCAAACTTTAATATAATTGCGTAAATTTTTAGACAAGGGAGTACACCAATGGGTGAACTGTTTACTTTTTTTGGTCTTATTTCTCACGATAAGACATTTATCTATTTAACGCATATGTTGCTTGCAGCTGCTTTAGCATTGATTGTTGTAAGAGTTGCGACTAATAATCTTCAACTAGTACCAAAAGGTGCTCAAAACCTTATGGAAGCATACATTTCTGGTGTTCTTCAAATGGGAAAAGATGTTATGGGTGAAGAAGCAGCACGTCGTTATGTTCCACTCATCGCAACAATAGGGCTTTTTGTATTTTTTGCAAATGTTATAGGTATAGTTCCAGGTTTTGAGTCACCAACTGCATTTTTAGAGTTTGCTCTTACTTTGGCAATTGTTGTATTTATCTATTATAACTTTGAAGGAATTCGTCGTCAAGGTGTTGTGAAATATTTCAAACATTTCTTAGGCCCTGTTTGGTGGTTGTATTGGTTAATGCTTCCAATTGAAATTGTTTCTCACTTCTCTCGTCTTATTTCTTTATCTTTCCGTCTTTTTGGAAATGTAAAAGGTGATGATATGTTCTTGATGGTTATCTTAATGCTTGCTCCATGGGTACTTCCTTTGATTCCATTTGCATTATTGACTTTCATGGCATTCTTGCAAGCATTTATTTTTATGATGCTTACAACTGTTTACATTGGTTCTGCAATAGCTGTTGAAGAACATTAAAAATTAGATTCCAATGCAACAAGATAGATTCGATAGAATTCTAAGCTTTTTGCTTGGAGCATCATGGGCTATCCTTGTTTTTGGAGCGCTCATTCTTTTCAAGTCTTTACTTCCTCTGGGATTGGGTTTTACAATCTTTGTAACTATTTTTTTCATATTTATTACACTTTTACTTATCCTTCTTTTGGATGCATTTGTGATCAATAGAAAAAAATTAGATGAAGCAAAAAAACAGACTGAACTACTTCAAAAAATCTATTCTAAACATACATAAACAGATTCAATATAAGAAACTTTAATTACTATTTAATATCAAACTAAGTAATATTATTTACTTTAAGTGAAGGTAAAAATATAGATGAAAGTTGAATTGTCAAGACGAAAATTTCTTCAAGGTTCAGTGGCATTAAGTGTTTTAGGTGGAAGCCTAGGAACTGTACCAAATTTGTTTGCTAAAGAAGAAAAACCTTCTCCAAAAAAATATACAGTTGCAACTTTATGTGAGATGTGTGTTAACAAATGTGCTGCACATGCTACAGTTGAAAATGGGATATTGAAAAAATTAGACCCAAACCCTCTTTTTCCTAAATCAAAAAATATGTTGTGTGCGAGAGGGGATGCAGGTGTTCATGCACTGTATGATCCGGATAGATTGAAATACCCATTAGTAAGAATCGGTGAAAAAGGATCAGGAGAGTTCAAGCGAGTAACATGGGATGAAGCGTATGAAGCTATTTTGAATGGAACAGATAAATTTAAAGGTCTGAATCAAATACTTGATGAAGAAAAAAATAATCGTTCAACTATAGGTTATTGTGCTGGTGAAGGGATGGGTGAACATACTTATAAACAGTTCATGGCTGATCTTTTTGGGTCTACAAATTTTATTAATCACGCATCAATTTGTTTACAAACTACGATATCCGGATATGCTTTAACCTTAGGAGCTTATGGAAAGGCAGATTTAGAGAATGCAAATTATGTGATTATGGCTGGAGCAAATAGAGCTGAAGCGATCTTAACTCCCGATACAATGGATATGTTTAAAAGAACAAGAGGCCGTGGACTAAAACTTATTGTAGTTGATCCACGCTACACCAATACTGCAATCCATGCAGATAAATGGCTTGGTATCAAAGTAGGGACTGATCTTGCTTTTGTTTTATCTTTAACCTATGTTGTGATTAAAGAAGTTCTCTACAATAAAGAGTTTGTCGAAAAAAATATGAATGGTTTTGAAGAGTATAAAAGACATATATTGCGTAAAGAATATACTCCAGAATGGGCAGAAAAAATTACTGGAATTAAAGCTGAAGACATACGGACAATTGCTCGAGACTTTATGGCAAATGCCCCTCGTGCAATTTATTATCAAGGTAGAAGAACTGCTTGGAGTAAGCAGGACTTTCAACTTCGTCGAGCTCAAGCAATTTTTAGTGCATTAGGTGGTGGTATAGATGTAAAAGGTGGAATTGTTTTTGGGAAAAAGCTTCGCCTTGATGATCATATGGTCGAGATACCATTGTATTCAACGAATGAAAAACGTATAGATAAAAATGAAGCAAGTATTGTAAGTGTGAATGGAACTTGGATCGGTTTTAGAAATATGATTATTGAAGATCGAACACCTTATCCAGTTCGAGGTTTTTTTTCATATAAGCAAAATCCTATGCAGAGTGTTCCTAATGTTGAAAAAACAAGAAAGATGTTTGAAAAAATGGATCTAGTAGTTACGATAGATACAATGCCTAGTGATACAGTTATGATGTCTGATGTAGTACTTCCAGAATGTACATATCTTGAGAGAGAAGATCCAGTAAAATCATTTGGCGGTACTCAACCTGCAATAGTTCTTAGAAATAAGGTTATTGATCCTATGTATGAGACAAAAAGTGTTTATGAAATTTTAAAAGGTTTAAGTGAAAAAGTTTCACGTCCGCTTTTTGATTTGGTGGTAAAATACGATGAGTATGTTCAAGAAAAGATCGAAGATGGCGATGAAGAAGAAGATATATATGAAGATGATGGATACAATTTTAATCTTGCATATGAACATTCTCAAGAAGAGATTAATAAAGATCGTGTAGTTCGTATATATGGTGAAAAAGCGTATGAAACACTTAAGGAAAAAGGTGTTTTCTATCCACATATGGATGAATATTTTAAACAACTCTCAGAAAACGAGTTTCAATACTATCCCGAAGATAAAAAGTACTATACAACACCAGGGGGAGAGCCCATCGATTCTCAAGACACCTGTATCGATGAAAAAGCTATGGCAGCTTTAAAAAAGAATCTTGGAACTGAATCTGGTAAGGTTGAATGTTTTTTACCATCTATGATTCGTAAAGGGGTTGATCCTATGCCAATGTGGCGCCGTGAGCTTTATAGAGAAACACCAAAAGGAAAGTTCAAATTTGTAACAGGTCGTGATGCTAAGCACACACAAAACTCTACCACTAACAATATCATGCTTTTAGATGTTATGCGAGAAAATTATGTTTGGATAAATAAAGCACAAGCTGATGCAAAAGGTATAAAACTTGGCGATTGGGTTGAAGTGAAAAGCTCAATTGGAAAAGTTAAAATCAAAGCGTATCCAACAACAAGAATTATCGAAGATGTAGTGTTTTATGTTCATGGATTTGGATCAGAGTCAACTGGATTTACATTTGGACATCGAAATGGTGCAAGTGATAATTTAATTATGGAAGACACTATAGAGGGTGTATTTGGAAGTGCAGCTATGCATGAAACAATTGTAGAAGTGAATAAGGTATAAATATGAATTTTGCAATGGCGTTAGATTATCAAAACTGTATCGATTGCAAGGCATGTGAAGTTGCTTGTAAAGAGGAAAATGGGGTACAACTTGGAGCTGATAAACAGCGTATATGGGTAACCCAAATAGAAAAAAGTATTTTTGGGCAACCTTTTATAGCACTTCACCCTTCACAATGTAACCATTGTCTGGATGCACCTTGCGTGGATGTATGTCCAACAGGATCAAGTTACTTTGGTATTGGTGGAATTGTAATGGCCAATAAGGAGACCTGTATTTTATGTAAAGGGTGTATGGAAGCATGTCCTTATGATGCTCGTTTTGTTGATGATACACATGTCGCTGTTGATAAGTGTACTTTTTGCTATGACACACGTATTGTTGATGGTATTACAACAACAGCGTGTCAAGCAACATGTCCAACAAAAGTAAGACTTCTTGGAGATTTGGATGATGAAGATGGTGAATTAATTGCACTGCTTAGAGAGAGAAAGTTTTATGTTTTAAAAGAGGAAGAAAAAACTGTTCCAAAACTTTTTTATCTGCTTCCAGAACATGATGATTTTTATGCAATGAATTCAGTTGATCCAGGTACTAATATTTATACATGGGATGAATTCAAACCTATTATTGAAATGGCAAAAGCTAAAAGGGAGCCTCAATGGAAAGCAGCCGTACTTTAGGTTTAGAAGTAAACAAGGTAAAAATTAGTCAATTTTTTACTGATAAGATTATGATACTTGCATATATCTTTTTAGCATTGGCTGCGTATGGCGTTGTTGAGATGGTATATGAGAGATATTTTCATTTTGCAGCAACTACAGCTGCAGATGCAGGTCTTTTTCCTGGGGATAGAGATGTGGCAATTGCTATGAAAGAAGCTGTATTTGGACATGGTGGTGAAGTTAAACGAGAATCTCCATGGTCTTTGTATATTGTCAATTATATGTATATGATCTATGTTGGATCAGGTATTATCTTTATCGTTGCAGCTGCTGAGATTCTTGAGATAAAAGATGTAATTCAAACAGCGTGTGGGTTTATGACTCTAGGACTTGCTATGGTTTTTGCAGGTCTTTTCACCATCATGATGGATTTAAATGTTACGAGTCTTCAGCATATGTTGCTTACTCCACAGTATACATCTGGAATGTGGTTAATGATGCCACTTTATGCAGTGTATATTCCATTAGTTATTTTAGAGATATATCTTATATTGGCACATAAAGATATGTGGATAAAAAAAATAGCTTTTGCAATTATCATAGTTGGATTGCTTGTTGAGTTTGTAGAGTTTTATATTCAGGCAAAACTTTTTGATATGAACTCAGCAAGACACCTTTGGACAACATATCCAATGTTACCTTTGTATTTTATGGTTTCATCTTTTGCTGCTTCTTTAGCGATTATGATTCTATATACCTATCTAAATTCAAAAAATTTGGTTTTGATACATGTTCTAGAAAGAGTTGCTCTTTATCTTGTTATGGCATTGGCAATGTTTGAAGCATTGGCATATTTAAACATCGATAGAAAATGGGGTGAAATCATTATGTTTGGTGATTTCAAGTACTATTTTTATCTCTATTTAATACTAGCGATCATTATTCCATTTACTATGCTTTTTAGAGAGAGAAAAAATAAATACATAAAGATCATTGCATCAATATCTATTATTTTAGGTACATTTGTTGGAAAAGCTGTGTTTGTTTATGGTGGAAATGCATACCCAATGAGTGATAGGTTCGGTGTTGGGTTTGAAAAATATAGTGAGTATGAAGAGGTAAAAGAGGTTGTGTTTTTTATGCCACCACTCAGTGAAGTTGCAATTATTATAGGTTCAATTGGAGTTATACTGTTTGTCTACAGAGTGGTGGATCTTTACTTCTCCGTTTCAAATAAATATAAAGTTTAAAATGAAAAAGTTAAGGTTTCAAATTACTCAAGAATTATTTTGATAAAATAGTTTATCTATAATTTTTTCATTAAGGAACTTTATGTTTGAAGTAGTCATTGGACTTGAAGTCCATGTTCAGTTAAACACAAAAACAAAACTTTTTTGCTCATGCCCTACAAGTTTTAATCATCAACAAAATACTAATACTTGTCCAACATGTTTAGCACTTCCTGGTGCATTACCTGTTTTTAATAAAGAGGTGTTACATAAATCAATTATGTTTGGAACCGCTATAGATGCGACAGTAAATAAAACATCATATTTTGATAGAAAGTCTTACTTTTATCCGGATTCACCCTCAGCATACCAAATTACACAGCTATATACTCCAGTTGTTGAAAATGGTCACTTAGAGATAGATTTTGATGATGGATCACATAAAACAATCCGAATCAATCGTGCACATATTGAAGCAGACGCTGGAAAAAATATACATGATGGTGAAATTTCGAAAGTGGATTTAAATCGTGCTGGAACTCCACTTTTAGAGATAGTTTCAGAGCCAGATATGAGAAGTGCCGAAGAAGCTGTTCTTTATCTTAAAAAACTACATTCAATAATCCGTTATTTAGATATTGGTGATGCAAATATGCAAGAGGGAAGTTTTAGAGTTGATGTAAATGTATCAATCAGACCTCATGGAGATGAAAAACTTTATACTCGTGTTGAAGTGAAAAATATAAACTCGTTCAAATTTATTCAAAAAGCGATTGAGGTTGAAGTACAACGTCAAAGTGAAGCATGGGAAGATGGTTTGTATGATGAAGAGATATTCCAAGAGACTCGTTTATATGATCAAGAGAAAAATGAAACTCGTTCTATGCGTGGAAAAGAAGAGGCTGCTGATTATAGATACTTCCCAGAGCCAGATCTACTTAAAGTTGTTATAGATGATGAAACAATGGCACTGTATTCTAAGATTCCTGAGCTTCCTGATGAAAAACGTGATCGTTTCATGAAAGAGTATTCTATGAACGAATACAATGCAAATGTAATTACTGCTAGTGTTGAGCTCGCTCACTTTTTTGAAACTATGATGGAAGAGGAAGGTGTAAGTGCTAAAACAGCTGTATCACTTTTGACTGTTGAACTACTTGGACGTTTAAAAGGTGAATTTAATATATCCAACTCTCCAGTTGATGCTCAAAAACTTGGATTTTTAGCTAAAAGAGTTGATGACAAAACTATTTCAGGAAAGGCTGCCAAAGAAGTTCTTGATAAACTAATGGAAGAAAATTTAGATGTTGATGGAGTTATTGAAGCTCTTGGACTAAAACAAGTAACTGACACTGGAGCTATTGAAGCAATGTGTCAAGAGATCATAGATGCTAATCCTGAAAAAGTAGAGCAGTATAAAGGTGGTAAAGATAAGTTATTTGGTTTCTTTGTGGGACAAGTCATGAAAGCATCTAAAGGGAGTGCTAACCCACAAGCTGTCAATGAAATCTTAAAAGAAAAACTGGGTTAAATATTTATGATAAAGAGTTTGGTACTAGATCTTGCATACCATCTACACACTTCAAACTCTTATCAAAAAACGAAACATTTCTTTTATAATATTCTAGAAAACAGTGACAATAATTATAAAAGGTATGTAGACCTTTTTATGATTACACTTATTTTTATAAGTGTTGCAATTTTGATTCGAGAAGTAAAATCTCATGTCGAAGACAGCCTCGTTTTTTTTAACAACTTCGTTATATCTTTTATATTTTTGATGGAGTATATACTTCGTTTATGGGTTAGTAGTAGTGTAACTCAAACGATCATTGATCAACATGAACATGATTTATTGATTGGTGAAAAATTTCGTTTAAGTAAAGCCTTAAAAAAAACCCTCTTTACAAAGCTAAAGTATATTTTTTCATTTAAAGCACTGATAGATCTGTTCGCAATTCTCCCTTTCTTTCACCAGTTAAGACTTTTAAGAATGTTTATACTTTTTCGAGTCTTTAAGCTGTTCCGTTATGCAAAAAGTATTCAAACGTTCACTTCTGTTCTAAAAGCAAAAAAATTTGAATTTTTAACACTTTCTATTTTTGCTTCTATTGTTGTATTTGTATCCTCAGTTGTGATCTATGTCATAGAGGCGAATAACCCAGATGCAACAATTAGTACATTTTTTGAAGCAGTTTATTGGTCTATAGTTACTATCTCAACTGTAGGGTATGGAGATATCAGTCCTTTATCATCTGAGGGACGTGTAGTTGCAATGTTCGTGATTGTGGCTGGAATAGGTGTGTATTCTTTTACAACTTCATTGATTGTTACATCTTTTACGGAGAAACTTGATGAAATTAAAGATCTCAAACTTATTGATGATGTTTCAAAGATACAAAGTTTTTATCTTATATGTGGATATGAAAACATTTCTAGAGAGGTTGCAAAACGTCTTTGTAAAAATAATGATGTGATAGTTTTAGAAGAAGATCCTATCAAAGTTGAAAGTGCAAAAAAAGATGGTTTCATAGCACTTAATTATGATCCAGGATCAACCGAGAGTTATAAAAGGCTTCGTATAGATATCCAAAAACAAGTCAAAGCTATTCTTTGTTTAGGTCAAAGTGATGTTGAAAATGTTTACACTGCTTTAACGATTCGCTCTTTCAATCAAGATATTTTTATTTTATCTATCTTGAAAAATAGCACAAACAGAGCAAAGTTAACGTTTGCTGGAGTCAATGAGATCGTGTATGATAAAGAACTTATTGGTGCAGTTTCAAAAGAGTTTGTCGGAAAACCTGTTGCATTTGAAGCTATTCATGCTCTTCATTCAAGTCATTATGATGTTGAAGTTGAAGAGTTACTCATAGATGAACGAATTTTAGAGTCATATAACTATGTTGGTGAATTTAACAACAAAAAATACAGAATCGTATTGCTTGGAATATACAGGCAAAGTAAAGAAGAGTTTGTTTTTAATCCATCAGATGAAGAACCAATAGAGTTTGGTGATTATCTTTTGGTAATTGGTAAAGCTGTTTTTATAACAGAGTTTAATAATTATCTTCACACAAAGGTGTCATAATGAATGAAAAAGTAGCACTTTTATTTGGAGATAATGAATACACCCAAGAGATTGTGAAAAATATCTCAAGTGAGTATGGTAAAATTCATATTTTAACTCTTGATAATTCTAAAGAAAATAATTTTGATCTCAGTGATAATTGGGATGACTTAAGTCAAAAATATGATATGAGTCTTTGTAACGCATTTTGTCTTTTAGATGATATCGCAGAAAATATCTTTTTAACAATTTCTTTACGTGATTCATTTAAAGACTTAACTATTATTTCACTCTCGCATGATAGAGAAAGTACTAGAAAACTTCATTTAGCTGGTGCTACTAAAGTTTTACCTAGTATTGAGACTACTGCAAATGTTGTTGCAGAAATGTTAGAAAAACCAATAGTCACAAAAGTTATGCATAAAATTTTATACGAACAGAGCGATCTTAAAATTGCACAAGTACAAATAGATGATGATTCATTGTTTCTTAAAGAGAATAATCAAAAACTCTACACAGATATTGAGTGGTGTAAAGAGCATGGAATTATTGTTATATCTGTTGTGCATGAAGACATGAGTAGTGAGTTTATCTATTCATCCAAAGCAGCACATCATGTTGTACAAAGTGGGGATACATTTGTTGTTGTTGGATATGATAAAGATATTCAAGCATTTGAAAAAATAATAGGACAAAAAAGTGAAAAATAAAATTGGTGTTATTGGAGCTGGAAAATGGGGACAAGCTTTGGCTTTTGCTTTCTCTGAAAAAAGTGAGGTTGTAATTAGCTCACGTACTCCAAGGGATTTGGAAAATTTTGTAACTATGGAAGAAGTTTTGAAGTGTGATTACTTGGTCATAACAGTACCAGCGCAACAAATAGCACAATGGCTCAGAGAAAATTTTCATTTTTCAGGTCAGAAAATTTTAGTTGCATCAAAAGGGATAGAAGCATCTAGTGGAAGGTTTTTAAATGAGATTTATGCAGATTTTGTACCTGAAGAAAACTTATCTTTTTTATCTGGTCCTTCGTTCGCTGCTGAGGTAATTCAGTCGCTTCCAACCGCATTGGTTGTTAATGCTAAAAATAAAAAGTTAAGTGCAAAGTTTGCATCATTTTTTCCATCTTTTATAAAAGCATATACTTCCGAAGATATAATGGGAGCAGAGGTTGCAGGTGCATATAAAAATGTTATTGCTATTGCAGCTGGCATTTGTGAAGGACTCAAACTCGGGAAAAATGCAGCAGCAGCTTTAATCTCACGAGGTTTAGTTGAAATGCATCGTTTTGGTGAATTCTATGGTGCAAAAGAAGAAAGTTTTATGGGCTTAAGTGGAGCAGGAGATCTTTTTTTAACAGCATCTTCCACGATGTCAAGAAATTTTAGAGTTGGACTTGGTTTAGCTCAAGGAAAATCCCAAGAAGATATACTTGATGAATTAGGTGAAGTAGCAGAGGGGATAGGAACTAGCTATGCGTTGCATGAAATATCAAAACAAAAAGATCTTTATCTCCCAATTGCAACTGAAGTCTACAAAACTTTAGAGGGTAAAAACCCTTTAGAATCACTCAAAGATTTATTAGCACAATAATGAAACAACATTATGAACAGTTGATGAAAATACTTGTTGCAATAATAATAGGGATTGTTTTTTATGCAATCTCTTTAATAGTTTTTACTCAATCACAAGCAATTTTGATTGGACTTATTGCATGTTTAGTTGCACTATGGACAAATGAAGGCTTGCCTTTGGGTGTTGTCTCTTTGCTACCAATTATATTGTTTCCAGCTTTTTCTATTTTACAAACAAAAGCTACGACTACAAATTATGCACATCCAATTATATTTTTATTTTTGGGTGGATTTTTACTTGCCATTGCGGTTGAAAAAACAAATCTTCATACATATATAGCAGATAAGATATTAGGTTTTTTCCCTAATACCCCCAAAGGGATGATATTTTCTCTATCTTTAACTGCTGGTTTACTTAGTTCAATTCTCTCAAATACAACAACAACACTTTTACTTATCGCAATTGCTCTGTTTTTGACTGAGAATGTAAAGTTAAAGATGCGATTTGCCTTAGCAATAGCATATGGGGCAAGTGTAGGTGGAATCATTACTCCTATTGGTACACCTCCAAATCTTATTTTACTTGGAGTTATGGAAGATAAAGGGATGGAACTTATTCCATTTTTTCAATGGGTAGTTATGGTCTTGCCTTTGGCTCTTATAATGTTTGTAGTTGTAAGTTTTGTATTAAGTTTTGGTGTAGAAAAAATTACAATTGATCGTATAAAAAATGTTCATAGTTTAAACTCAGAGCAAAAAAAAGTATTCTATGTTTTAGGTGGTTTAATTTTTGTACTTTTATTAAATGCTCCAATGAGACCTTATTGGAATGGTTTAGGATTAAGTGAAGCTCTGATTCTTCTTGGGGCAGGGCTTATGATGTTTATGCCACCTTTTAACGTTTTAGAGTGGAAAAATGATGCGAATAAAGTTCCATATCAGATTATGTTTTTGTTTGGTGCTGGATTTTCGATAGCAAAAGCTTTTGGTGAAATAGGACTAGCTGATGCTGTTGCATCGTATTTGCTTGTGATTACAACTCTTTCACCTGTTATTTTACTGTTGGCTGTTGCCTCACTCATTACTTTTACAACTGAGATCACTTCAAATACAGCACTTATATCAATTATGCTACCTGTTATCTATGCTATTTCTGAACAAGCAGGGATTAATACAACTCTATTTATGATGGTTTCAACAGTTTGTGCAAGCTATGCATTTATGTTACCGATTGCAACTGCACCAAATGCAATTGCAATGAGTAGTGGAGCTGTTCATGTGAAGGATATGATTCGTTATGGCGTTATTTTGAACTTTGTAGGTATATTTTTAATTGTTCTTATAGCTGAGATTTTTTGGAAAACTATTCTTTAGTTTCCTCTTTTCGTTTTTGCTCTTCTTTATACTTTTTATAAATATCTTGAAGAATCAAAATAGCAAAAAATGCCCATAATATATCAAATATTAAATGTGATGAAATGTAGTTGTACGCAAGTGTATAGCCAATAAAATAAGGCCATTTAATAAAATGAAAAATTTTCTCTAAAAGATCCAATATTTTTTCCATAAATCATCTCCTTTGCTTCTTGTATTATGCTAAAATTCGACTAAAAAAGGTATTAAATATGGTTGTACATATTGTTATGTTTAGATTTAAAGAAGAAGATAAAGAGGCAAATCTTCAAAAAGTAAAAATAGGATTAGATGCTTTATTAGAAAAGATTGATCCTTTGCTTTCTATGGAAGTTGGTATAAATTTTACTGATTCTGAAAGAGCATTTGATCTCTCGTTGTATTCTACATTTGAGACAAAAGAAGATCTCAAAACATATGCGCTCCATCCTGCACATTTAGAGCTTGTAGAGATTATTAAAAGTGTAACAACAGAATCAAAAGTAGTAGATTATATTATTTAACTTTTTAGTTTGTATTGACGAAATAAACATCCAAAAAAAAGACTTAAGCATTTATTTTAGTTCATGAAGGGTTTGTTCATTTATTGTGATATCTGATATGATGTTCAATAAACAACTATGAAGGTATTAATATGAGTGAACCAAGTTTAGACAAAATTGATGATTACAAAACATTAAGTGGTGAAAAGAGAAAAGTAGTATTTGCTGTGATTCTTTCAGGTCTAGTTATGGGGATAATTTACACAATTGCGTATAATATGTATGATAAACCTGAAGATGCTATTGAAGTTGAAAAGCCACTAAAATATATTCCAATGAAGTAAAAAGGTAAAAGATGCTAACTACACTTGTTGCTATTTATACACTCTATGTGCTTTTTTCAATGTATACCAGTATTATGCAAATTGGTTACATTAATGTAGCAAAAAGAAAAAAAGCGGTTTTATTGGATGATGACAAATTTTTAATTGCTGGTAACTATGCTGTTGAAAAAGAAAAACTAAGTATAGTTAGTACATTTATAGAGTATTTGATTTTTGTTGCATGGCTAGGTTTTGGAATCTCCACTTTGCAAAGCAGTATATTTTTTGAAAATCAAGCACTACACAATATAGCTGTAGTGGTTAGTTTTGTTGTGATTGGATCAATAATATCTTTACCATTTTCTTACTATGAAAAATTTATACTAGATCAAAAATTTGGTTTTAATAATTCTACTATTGGGCTTTGGATCAAAGACACAATTATTTCTTTTATTATGACTGTTGTCTTAGGATCACTTATAGTTTGGGGAATCTATTTAATTATTAGTAGTTTTGAACTATGGTGGCTATGGAGTTTTTTATTTATATTTTCTGTTGTAGTTTTAGTCAATATGTTATACCCAGCTTTTCGTGCAATGTTTTTTGATACATTGACACCTTTACAAGATGAAGCATTAGATGGTGAAATAAAATCTTTAATGGACAAAACAGGATTTGTAAGTTCTGGAGTTTTTGTAAGTGATGCAAGTAAACGTGATGCAAGGCTTAATGCCTATTTTGGTGGTTTTGGTAAAGCTAAAAGGGTAGTCTTGTTTGATACATTAATTGAAAAGTTGACTACAAAAGAATTGCTAGCTGTTTTAGGTCATGAACTTGGTCATTTTGCTCATGGTGATATCTATAAGAACATTGCTTTGGTAGGTAGTATGCTCTTTGTAATGTTTAGTATTTTTGGCAACCTTCCTGAGTCATTGTATTTGGAATTAGGTATGAGTGAATCTCCTGCATTGGTCATGATCCTATTATTGTTGTTTATGCCAGTTTTAGGCTTTATAATGATGCCAATTATGGGAATAGTTAGTCGACATAATGAATATGAAGCTGACAGAATGGGAAGTGAGTTAGGTGGACCATCTGGTGAAATTGAATTGGCTAATGCATTACAAAAATTAGTTCAAGAAAATAAAAGTTTTCCTTTGTCACATCCTCTTTACATTTTCTTTCATTATACACATCCACCAGTGATTGAGAGATTAAAAGCTTTAGGCGTTGATCTCGGTGATATCGATGAAACACTTCTTAGAGCTGAATGAGTAAATTTTATAGAGTTAAAGATTTACTTGCAGAGCTAAGTAATTCTTTAGATGGAACTATCCCAAGAGCATCAAGAGAAGCTCAACTTCTTTTAATGGCATACTTAAATGTTGATGAGCTATGGCTTTTGACTCATCAAAATGAAAAGGTTACTATTAGTAAAGATCTCTTTGAATGGATTCAAAGAAGAAAAAAACAGGAACCATTCGAATATATTGTCAAT
>Ga0181572_10002092_pt1 | contig 14370 bp, 10 predicted proteins | sample 101ome_26_FD_133004 | JGI IMG/M metagenome (GOLD analysis project Ga0181572, IMG submission 133004) | Coastal salt marsh microbial communities from the Groves Creek Marsh, Skidaway Island, Georgia - 101408AT metaG (megahit assembly) | ecosystem: Environmental > Aquatic > Marine > Intertidal... | reverse complement strand
TCCTGGCCTGGGCAATGGCCAGAGGCCTGGGGCTCTCTCCCAACTGAGCTGCCTATGAGAAATGCCTGCAAAGTGCCATGCCTGCTGATCTGGGCCGTGCTGAGTTCGGTAATGCTGTCTCTGGGCTGTGGGTTCCCTGACGCATCGGCTCAGGACAACCTGTCGCTGCGGCGCGCACTGGCTGATCCAAGCCGTGGGGTAACAGACTTTGCGCGTGACGAGATACGAAGACCTGTCGAAGTTCTCGAGTTTCTCGGCATCCACAGCGGAATGACCGTGATGGATGTGTACGCAGCAGGCGGTTATTACACCTTCATCCTGTCGAAAGCGCTGGGGCCGGAAGGGGTCGTGCTGGCGCAGAATACCGAGCGTGGACTTCGCTTTAAGGAAGACCGTCAGGAGATCACGCAGGGCGAGGCATTGAACAGCAAAATTCGTGGAGGCAATCTCACCAATGTCAGGCAACTGATCGGCAATGTAACGACACTCGACTTATCTGAAGGCGCACTTGACGCGGCTCTGCTGATGCTGAGTCTCCATGATACCTACAACAACAGTCCGGATCGTGCGCTGGCATTGCTTCGCAGCCTCCATGGCTACCTTGCACCAGGCGGCGTTCTGGGAATCAGCGACCACATTGGGTTACCGGAGAACAATAACCGTGATCTCCACAGAATGCCGGTTCAGCGAGCCATTGAACTGGCTGAGCAGGCGGGTTTTGAGGTTCAACGAAGCCGCTTGCTGGAAAACCCGGAAGACGACTATAAGCGCAGCATTTTCGATCCAAGACTGGCACGTCATACCGACCGGTTCCTGCTGAAACTCACTAAACCGCACTAGGCTGACACTGCAGTTTTGCACCGGATCAGGTGAATTTGTTACTCTCCGGTGTCTATCACAACAACTCTCTCAAGCGAGACCTCAGGCGATATGAAGCGACAAAAACCCGAAGTAACTACTCTCGATGCGCTTTATGCAGACGATCCTATTGCTGCAGACCGATTACTGTGGGGACGACGCACCAGCGGACTGTCACGTCGGGGGTTTTTGAGAAAATCCGGACTCCTGAGCATGAGCGCGGCCCTCGGCGCCGCGATACCGTTTGCTCGCTTCATGCCGGCGGGGTTAATTCCTGCCGCGTTCGCTGCAGAAAGCGCTGAGACTGAAATCGAAGGCAAAGAAGGCCTGATCGTGCTCAACACGCGGCCGATCAACGCCGAAACACCGGCTTACTTGCTCGATGATGCCATCACACCGAACCACCGCATGTTTGTGCGCAACAACGGCATTCCGCCTGAAGCCGTGGACCCTGACACCTGGACGCTCGAAATAGCAGGTGAATCTTGTTTACGTCCACAATCATTCACGATCGCCGATCTGCGCAGCCGTTTTGAGGAAGTCACCCTGCAGTTGCAACTGGAATGCGGCGGCAACGGGCGCAGCGAATTTGTGCCCGCCGCCAGTGGGAATCAGTGGACCACCGGCGCAATCGGCTGCCCCATGTTTACCGGCGTGCGCCTGAGAGACGTACTCAACTACTGCGGCCTGGCGGAAGATGCCGTCTACCTGGGCTATTACGGCGCCGACACCCACACCAGCGGAGACCCTGATCGGGATCCGATCTCCAGAGGGGTTCCGATTGTTAAAGCCATGGAGCGTGAATCAATCATTGCCTGGGCAATGAATGGTGAGGACATTCCTTTACAAAATGGCTATCCCCTGAGGCTGATCTGTGCGGGGTGGCCGGGTTCTGTCTCCGGCAAGTGGCTGAACAAACTGGTTGTACGAAATCAGATACATGACGGCGAGAAAATGGCCGCGCCTTCTTACACTGTGCCTGCCGAACCGGTAGCCCCTGGCTCCCGCGTGCCGCCGTCGCAGATGCGCATTATTGAATCCATGCCGGTTAAATCACTGGTCACGTTTCCTCAATCCGGAATCAGTCATGATTTTCGTCAGCGGCTGACAGTTCGCGGGCATGCCTGGGCCGGCGACAACCAGATCAGCGGAGTCTTTATTTCCATAGATTTCGGTGCAACCTGGCTCCCCACTGCGCTGAACCCTGCAGCCAACAGGCTTGCCTGGCAAAATTGGGAAACCTGGGTGCAACTCCCCGAACCCGGTTATTACGAAATCTGGGCGCGAGCCATGGACGACAGAGGAAGATCTCAGCCCATGGTGGTGCCGGGCTGGAATCCACGGGGCTATCTCAACAACGCCAGTCACCGCGTGGCGGTGCAGGCAGTCTAGACAATCCGCGAGCAAAATAAATCGAGACAGGAATGCGACTATGACGCCAGATTGTTACTTCGCCCGGCAAGCTCTGACCCTGTTGCTGATGACGGCTACGGTCTCAGTAAGCGGTCAGGACATTGATGATGAATCAGGCCTGATAAAGGCCGAGGGTTGGGAAGTGGTTAAATCGACCTGCACGGAATGTCATGCAGGCATGATGATCACCCAGAATGCCGGCAACCTGGCCGTCTGGGAAAGCCGGATTCGCTGGATGCAGGAAACGCAGGGACTGCGGGCTCTGAGCGGCGAGGAAGAGGCTACGATCCTGTCGTATCTGTCAGTCAACTATCCGCAAAAGGCTTCTTCGCGTCGCGCGGGTCTCCCTGCCCACCTCTTGCCCATCAACCCTACTGAGGCTGCAGACTGATGGCCACTGATCAACTGTCCATGTTTGGTGCAGAGGAGATACTCAAAACCAAGGGTGGCAAAGCGGTCAGTTTCAATCTGAGCAAAAGCATCAACGGACCGCAGCAGTCCGTTTTCGATCACTGGCTGATTCCGGTGTTCGTTGGAGAATGGATGTTCGGCCCGAAGATTCAGGCAGAAGAAATCATCACGCTAAACAACGTCGTGCGCAAGAACGGTAGCTTCGAATATGCGGTGAACAGAGGCGGCAAGAAAGTCGTGAGCAGTGGCGAATTCGTGGAACTGGATATCCCTAACCGTATTACTCTCACCTGGAGGGAGACACCCAGAGAAAATCTTGAATCTCAGATTACGGCTAACTTTTTGGCCGAGGGCAGCAAAACACGGTTAAAACTTACCGTAAAGCTGCCTGCAGAACTGGAACCCCAGAAGGACACCATACGAGAACTCTGGAGCATCCGCTGCAAAGCCCTCGCGGAACGGTTTTCGAAATAACAGCGCCCTAACGGCCGATGTCGCGGGTCTGCGCGTTCCTGATTGTCCGCTCGGCGGCGTAAGGCAAGATATAACCATCAGACAGATTTTCCTGCACCACGCTGGTCACCGCTTGAACATATTCCTCCCGGGAGGAGTAGAGGTTTCGAAGTTGCGCTTCACTGAAAGCTTCGTGTGAACCGTAGAGGAAACAAAACCGATTGCCGGTTCCAGAATTCATACCCGTATTTTTAGCAGTCGGCACCGCGTGTTCTGCCAACCGGATACCTCCTAAAATATTACCGAACCGATCTCTCGCAAATTCGACTGACGGGAGCGCCTGTGCCACCTGCAGTCTTGGCGCGATCGGAGGCGGTGTCTCATCATCAATCCACTTCACCAGATGTTCGAAAGCTGCGTTCATGACGTCCCTGAACGGCACCGTGCTGTAGGCCGGCAACGCACAGTCGGTTTCGCGGGGCTGAACATTTCCCAGCGGCAGGCCCGCCATTAAATTCCTCACCTTTGCGTATTCAATTTCGAATGGCACGTCAACATGGGAGCTGCCCGCAACCTCCCACTGTCTGAAATTATCCGAATCGGGTTGGGGGTCCGCTGCCCGCCGCCGCATATCGGTTTCAGCCATCAGTTTGAAAATTTTCACCGGTTGATCATCGCGAATGAGGCCGCCTCCACCATGCACCATGAAGCCATCAAAGACCGGTTCCAGGGGATGAATACTGTTGATATAGACTGCCAGCCTTGAGGCGGACTGCGAGTGACCGGTGGCAATGATCTGCTCTGCACGAAGCCCGTCGAGGATATCTACCGTGCCGGACCCGCTTTCCTCTCCGCGCCGAAGGATCGCCCGACCAACCGCGGAAAAAGCATCAAAGGAAAGCGCATCGCTATCAACAGTCCCGGAAGCCGTCATGTCGAGCTCGCCATATCGGGCACTGCCCCAATCAGCCATGGTGTCGATTCCCATCTGCTGTGCTGACACAGCGACATAGGCGTAACCGCTGCGCATTAAATGCTCACCGGTCTGCCACCAGTCGATGTCCTTATCGGGGCCGCCTGTCACATTTATCCATTCGACCACAACAATGCCATTGAAGGCCTGTGGCGCAGGTCGTCTCACGATCAGACGGGTTTTAAAAGGATGACCGCTTGACTCGACAGTGCCGGTTGCCAGATCAGGCTGAGAATAGACATTGCCCGTTCCCGTGATAAAAAACTCTTCTTCAGTATAGCCGTGTGCCGCCAGATCCAGTGCTGAAGCGGTGTAAATAGCATTCCGGGACGGCGGTTGTTCCGCCATGATAGGCCCCTCAATGACAGCCGGCGGCACTGCCGTGAAGCCCTGCTGAAGGAAAAGAACTGACAAGGTGACTGACAACAATCTGAGGATTTTCATTGACGCGTTTCCGTATGAGGGTGATTTGTCCGCACTGCCTTAAACCCGGGGCTCGACAGCGTTTGGCTTTTCTCTCTGGCATGTCATATGCTGCCCGGATGTCGGACGCTCAATCTACACCTGTTCCTTCTTTTGCTCAATCACTCCTTTGCTTCAGCACAGTGGTTGCCGTGATCGCCATCGGCTTGTTCGCGATGCACATAGATTTACACGTGCTTGTGTTTATGTGCCTGATCTGGGTAGGCGCGAACATTCGATATCTGGGCCTGCCCTACCCTGAAATACGCGCCCTTATGGGGCAGGCCATTCACCGTGCCTTACCCGCGATCTATATTTTTATTCTGATCGGTATGGTGATTTCCAGCTTTATGCACAGCGGGACCATTGCCACTTTGATGCACTATGGTTTGGCCTGGCTGACACCGGGCCTTTTTCTGCCACTCGGGATGATTCTCTGCGCACTCATGTCAGTTGCGACCGGTACTTCGTGGGGCACCGTGGGAACCTTGGGCGTTGTGTTCGTCGGTATGGGCGACACGCTCGGTATCCCTCTCCCTGTGGTCGTGGGTATGGTGGTCTCAGGGGCAACATTCGGAGACAAGATGTCTCCTATCTCGGACACGACCAATCTGGCAGCAATGAGCGCAGAGACCAGTCTGTACCGCCACATTTACAGCATGCTGTTTACCACAGTGCCTTCGTTTTTAATTGCGCTCACCCTATTTACCCTGATCGGCACGCGGTATGGCAATTCCGAGCTTGCCGGGACGCAAATCGAGACCATTCGAGCAGCACTGAGCAGCGAATATCGTCTGGCACCGCTGATCACTCTGCTGCCAATTGTGCTGCTTGCCACCCTGAGCATCAGACGCGTGGCCGCCGAAGTCGCCATGTCCGCCAGCATTTTGCTTGCCGTTCTCATCGCAATTCTTTACCAGCAAAGTGACACGTCGCAGGTCTTAAATGCGTTGTGGGCCAATTCCCCTGGCACCACGGGCATCGAAAATCTGGACAATTTGCTGGGCCGCGGAGGCATCTTCAGTATGGCCTGGACTCTGATTCTGGCAATTATGGCTCTGGCGCTGGGCGGTCTCATGCACGGTGGAGGTTTTCTTCGCGTGCTGCTCAGCGGCATCATCGCACGGGTGCAGCGGGTGGCCTCACTCGTTGTCACAACCCTGGTGTCAGGTCTGATCGGGAATATGGCCATGGGAGAGGCTTATATTTCGATTATTCTGAATTGCCAGTTGTTCCAGCTGAAATATCGGGAGCGAGGTCTTGACCCGGCGATCCTGTCGCGAACAGTTGAAGAGGGTTCTACCCTGACTACCGGTTTAATTCCCTGGACAACAGCGGGCGCTTTTTACAGCGCCACTCTGGGAATCAGTGCGCTGGACTATGCGCCATACGCGTTCTTCAATTACCTGAACGCCATGGTTGCTGTCACCATGGCGAGTGCAGGTCTCGGTCTGCTGCGCAGCAGCAGTACTGTACTTACTGATCAAGATTAGCCCGATACACATCCCTCGCCGCATCGAATTGCTGATAGACATGGGCCTTTTCGCGCTCCGAGCGCCAACCGGGCCAGCTGTCGGCTAATTCCTGAAGCCTGTCAATCCAGCGCAAACCATAGCTGGCGGACTCGGGATTTCGAATGGGCTCATCACCGACCTGAAACCAGACCGGATTAGTAAACGCCTGTGTGTAGGCAACATCCATCGGAAAGCGGTCGCCCGGCGCGCCCTCAGCCCTGAGATGACACCAGCCGCTGCGCTCAATCTGAAGCTGAGTTTCCAGATCATAGCGCTGCGTATTGCGAGAAAACTCAATTCGCTCGACTTCCTGGCCGTTGCAGACAAGCGCAAGGCTTTCCAGGTCAGTGACTGAGCGAAGCCAGCCCCGCAGTGTAACCTCACCCCCTCCTGCCGGCAGCGATACTGTATCTCCGGGAAGCGCGCCTTCCACATTGAATTCAAGCAAAGGTCCTGAACTGACTACCGCCCGCCCTTTTTTCATCGCCTCAAACCACGCCTGCATGTCCAGACCCTGGCTGCCTGTATAAACATAGGTACGCAGGGAACCGAGCAGCTTGCTTCGATGAAGAGAGCTGATGGAATCCTCGCCCCCGGTTGCTGTGACTTTCAGTCCGTTGTTCCACGCCGCGTAGAGCGGGTAAAAACCGGCACGGTTGGCATCAGACCACTCCAGCGCATCGGCCGTGCCGAGCGCCGCATCAACCATAAATCCCTTTCCTCCCCCGAGATTGCCGAGCAAGGGATCGTTGTCTCCGTTGTAGGGATGGACATAACCGGTAACCGCACCCTGTGCTTTCGCCTTGAGCATCATGTCAGTGTTACTCGGATAAAGGCTTTCGATGGCCGTACCCTCATATCCGGTCACGAAAGGAGAAATGAGATGTTCTGACAATCCGAACATGAAAATATGGCCATAAAACGGGGGACGATACTCCTGCCCGACGACAACAATCTGATCTGGCTCAGAGATCGAATGCGCCTGACCACCCGGCTCAAAGTAATGATAATCCAGAATACGATTGTCTTTATTCGCGACTTGCTCAAGCACGAGATCCTGATCCTCCGCGCGGGACATCATCATCAAGTTCTCAAGGGTATTATGAAGATTGCCGGCATAGTTTGCGTGCACATGGGTTGAAGCGCTGAACCATCCTTTTGCCCCCATGTCGGTCAGGCGCTCAAGCTCAACATTCAGGCTGGACACTTCTCCTTCCTGAATTTCAATGGAGACGGTTTGCGGAAAAAATTCAAATCCTTTGACAAAGGTCAGCTCGGCCTCGCCCACGGGTAACTGCATGGAAAATTCGCCCGGATTGTGAAACATCGGATCTCCACGGCCGCTGGTACGCGCGTAAGCAGTCAGTGGCGCGTAAAACTTACCATCGCTGGCTGTCAGATGAACCCGGTGGTGTATTGGGTCAGTTGTCCCCTTTTCTACTACACGGACATTGAGTACGCCCGTTGGCCGCCGATACCGATGCTCTTTGATATCAACCGCAACCAGCTTACCTCCATAGGTCTCAAGCAACATCAGGCGTGACACCCCAAGCTCATTGGAAATGAACGCTATCCATTCACCATCCGGGGACCAGCGTGGATGAAAAGCATCATGAGTGTAGAAAGTCAGCTTGTAGGGTTCACCGCCAGACGTGGGCTGAACATAGAGATTGTTGTATTGATCTGCGGCACCACGCGTGGAGGTATAGACGAATCGTTTACCATCAAGCGAAACATCAGGTCGCGTCCGATATAGTGTCTGCTCCGCGAGCACCGTTGTTGCTGAGGCAATCCCGTTTTCAACGGCGGGAACGCGAAGCACATTACCCGATCCCAAGGGGACATTCCTGTTTGAGACGACGAGGAGTTCTTCTCCGTTCGGAAACCACGCCGGACTGATGTGCATATCCCAATTACCAAAATAGAGCCTGTTGCTCCCGTAGTCATTGTCTGAAGAGACAGCGACTGCTTCACCGGCCCATTCGCCATCCTTAAACTCGCGGACAAAAAGGTTAAAGTAGCCGTTGGGATTTGTGGAAACGTACGCAATTCGTGATCCGTCAGGAGAAAACACCGGATCGGTGTAAACTCCTGTATCGTCGGTCAAGCGGGTAACGGCACCGGTTTCCAGATCGAGTACTTCAAGCTGTATGCGCTGGTGGTCATAATCTGCGGTGTAGACAATATAGCGACCGTCAGGAGACCAATCCGGAGAAGAGTGGTAGGCGTCTGAATAAGTGAGCTCGAATGCTTCACCGCTTTGGGGATCCACCCGCCATATCGATCCGTGCATGGCAACAGCCAGCCATTCACCGTCAGGGGACCAATCAGGCGCCCAGGGCGTTGAGCTCGGCGCCGGCGGAAAATAAAAATTGTGCATGTAGTTTCCACCACTCAGAGCCTCTGGATAGGCTCTGGCTTGCGCCTCTGACCGCATGGGCATACCTGCGATCAAGATCAACAACACACTCAAAAGGCCGGTAAACGAAAAACGAGACGGTGATAGGATCATGTTCTGATCTCCTGAACAGTTCTGCTGCCGGAATCAGAGCCTATCGCATAGGCTGGCAGGAAAGAAGCGCTCCAGACGAAATCTCACGGAGCAGGCCGTTAAACTGTCGCGATGCTGATCGGACGCACACCCCGGGTCAGGGCTACATCTGCCGGCGCTGCTTCATGTAGTGAGACAGGGAGCTGACCTCCTCCTCGGAGAACACATATCCGAGCTTGGTTCGGCGCCAGAGGATATCTTCAGCGGTGATCGCCCACTCCCGGGCGCAAAGATAGTCGACCTCAAGTTGGAAAAGATTGGCACCGAAACAGACCCCCAGATCACCCATGCTGCGCGCCGCTCCAACAATTTCTGCCGCACAGGTTCCATACGCGTTCAGCCAGCGTCTGATGAGATCCGGTCTCAGCCAGGGGTATCGCTCTGCCAGCTGCTGCTGTAGCTCGTCCTGCGCTGCGAAATCACCACCGGGCAGGACAGCGCTTGCTGTCCAGCTTCCGGTCATAGCCGGGAAAAACTCCCGTAATCGATCCAACACCTGTTCGGCCAGCAAACGGTAAGTGGTGACCTTACCGCCATAAACAGAGAGCAACGGCGCTGGCAGTCTGTTCAGCTGCAAACGGTAGTCCCTCGAGACCCGGCTGGCTTGCTCGCCTTCATTCTCTATCAGCGGGCGAATCCCGGAGAACGCCCCCACAATCTGTTCATCACTGACGTTCACCTTGAAATAGTGATTCACGATCTTCAGCAGGTAACTGACCTCTGATTCTGAAATCTGAGGCACATCGAGATCCCCTGAATATTCCTCCTCTGTGGTTCCTACCAGGGAATAGTCATCCAGATAAGGGATCACAAACACAACCCGGCCATCCTCATGCTGCAGAAGGAATGCCTTGTTCTGTGCACTGAGCTTCGGCAAAACAAGATGACTGCCTTTGACCAGTCGCAACGGATGCGCCTTTTCGCTGCCGGCGATTTTGCCATCAAGCTGACTCACCCAGGGACCGGCTGCATTCACCAGCACTTTGCAAGTCAGCGTTTTCCTGATGGCCGAAAGGTGATCCTTTACCGCAACAGACCAGCCTTCCGGATGGGCTGAGGCGTCCGTCACCTCATGGCGGGTCAGAACAACTGCACCGCGCTGCCTAGCCTGCAAAGCATTGGCCACCACAAGACGCGAATCGTCCACCTGCGCATCCCAATACTCAAACCCTTTCCTGATAGAGGCCTCGAGCGGGCTGTCAGCCCGATACCGGACTGCTCGGGAAGCACTGTAGTCTTTGCGCGTGGCAAGCGTGTCATAAAGGAACAGCCCGCAGCGCAGCAGGATTGCACTGCGGGATTCTGGCAGCATGGGAATCTGAAAGGCCAGTGGCGTCACCAGATGAGGGGCGGCAGTGGTCAGCACTTCCCGTTCCTTCAACGATTTCCTGACCAGACCAAAGTGATAATTTTCGAGATAGCGCAAACCGCCGTGAATCAGCTTTGAACTCCAGGAAGAAGTGGCGCTGGCCAGATCGCCTTTCTCCAACAGCGCAACGGACAAACCCCGGCCGGCGGCATCAGCGGCTATGCCAGCACCGTTAATACCGCCACCAATAACCAGCAGATCAAACTCTGATTGAGACTTTGTCACTCTGAAAAATTGAAATCAGCCAGATCGCGAAATGCCGAAAGGCCCCGTACCTGTCACCCTACATTCGCTGAGTTAGTGTAACATGACACCTCAGCGAAATTTCTCGACGGCAACTGTGTAAGGCATGTTTTTCCGCACGAATCAGCTAGAGAGATTGTCTGAGGCTGAGCATTCAGCCTGCAGACACCGCAATTCAATGGACACACAGGACATACAGAATGGGCAAAGCAATCCTCGCGATCGATCAGGGCACGACCAGCAGTCGCGCTCTGGTATTTGACACCGAAGGCAAGCAGTTAGGCCTCGGACAACAGGAGTTCACGCAGCATTTCCCGAATAACGGTTGGGTAGAACATGATGCGGATGAAATCTGGGCCACCACACTGGCAAGCTGTGAGGCTGCCATGAATGCAGCCAAGGTACAGGCCGAGGATATCCTGTGCATCGGCATCACCAACCAGCGGGAAACCACCGTCGTTTGGGACAGATCAACCGGCGCACCGATCCATCATGCAATTGTCTGGCAGGACCGACGCACCAGCGACTACTGCGCCGAGCTCAAGCAGCAGCAGAACACGGTCTCTGATATTCAGAGCAAAACCGGACTGTTGCTGGACCCCTATTTCTCAGCGACCAAGATACGCTGGATTCTGGACAACGTCCCTGACGCGAGAGCGCGCGCTGATCGAGGCGAACTTGCTTTCGGCACCGTCGACAGCTGGTTGCTGTGGAAACTTACCGGCGGAAAAAGTCACTTCACCGATGCCACCAACGCCTCTCGGACCATGCTTTTTAATATTCGGTCGCAATCCTGGGATGAGGACCTGCTTTCGCTGTTTGAAGTACCGGCGTCGGTGTTGCCGGAGGTAAAGGACTGTGCCGCAGATTTCGGCACCACCGAGCCCTCTCTCTTCGGTGCTTCCATCCCCATCACCGGGATGATCGGCGATCAACAAAGCGCAGCATTCGGACAGGGCTGTTTCCAGAAAGGCATGGCAAAAAGCACCTACGGCACCGGCTGCTTCCTGTTGCTGAATACCGGAACAGACGTGCTCAAGTCTGACAATCAGCTGCTGAGTACCGTTGCCTATCGCCTCAAGGGAGAGCCAGCCTATGCCATCGAGGGCAGTATATTCATGGCAGGAGCTACGATGCAGTGGATTCGCGATGGCCTGAAACTGATTGACGACGCCGGTGCCTCAGAGGCACTCGCCGAACAAACCGGGGACGACCTTTCAGTCTATTTAGTGCCGGCTTTTACAGGTCTCGGCGCGCCCTACTGGGATCCTGATGCCAGAGGAGCACTGTTGGGTATGACGCGTGATACGGGCATCAAAGAAGTCGTCACCGCCGGATTGATGTCTGTGTGCTATCAGACGAAAGATCTGGTTGAGGCTATCGCAGCGGATGGCGCACAACTCTCAACGCTGCGTGTAGACGGCGGTATGGTCAAAAATAACTACGTCCTGCAGAAACTGGCAGACGTCCTCGATGCAGAAGTACATCGCCCTGCTATCACTGAAACCACCGCGCTTGGCGCAGCTTACATGGCAGGGCTTCACCAGGGCGTCTTCGACTCGCTGGACGCAATCGCGGCGAAATGGCAACTCGAACGCGCTTTCACCCCACAAAGTAATGCAGACTGGCGCAGCCGCCAGTACGCAGGCTGGCAGGACGCTGTCGCGCGCATACGCAGCCAGCGCTGAACGTCATGGAATTGCATCTGATCAGACATGGACAAACCAACTGGAACGAGGAGCGCCGAGCGCAGGGACAAAGCGATTCCGTACTGACCGAACTGGGCATCGAGCAGGCCAAAACGCTCGGTGCCCGCATCAGCGCCGTGCCGTTCGATGCGCTCTACTGCAGCAGCAGTGTGCGAACTCGACAGACGGTAGCCCATGCCTTTCCTGACTGGGAGAAGCCCGTCACTTATCTTGATACCTTGCGGGAAATTCAGATGGGCGAGTGGGAAGGCAGGCTGTATGCCGAACTGGAAGCAGAGTCCCCGGAATCCTTTCACCACTTTTGGCAAGAACCCCACAAATTCGATGTGCCCGGCGCCGAGACCTTCTTCCAGTTGCAAAATAGGGCTCTGGCGGCAATCAGGGACATCTATTTCAAACACGCGGGTCAACTCGTCGCCCTGGTCAGCCACGGCGCCCTGATCAAAACGGTGCTGGCCCACATCGAAGGGCGGCACATGGCTCAACTCTGGACTCCACCTCAAATGCACAACTGTGCGCACAGTATTGTCTGCGTGGATGCTGAGGATAATTATCGGATCCTGCAATACGCCGACCAGCCTTATGATCAGTGAAGACATTCAGTCAAACGTCCTGCTGACACGCATCGTCCAGCCGAAACTCCGAACAGTGAAAACCTGATGCGACAGCCTGTGCTGCGCCGCTCGGAGCAAGCGACGTGTGATATGCTTGCACGCCACGTCGGGGAGCGAAGGAAGCGAGAACCTTGGAACGACGCTACCACAACATCTTGATCTTCATAGTGATCAGCCTATCTGTCCTGTTGCTGTGTCAGGCAATCGGTCTTTGGGTCAACAACACCATTCCTCAGAACACAACGCTGGAGCTGAGCCGGTTTGTTCATCTCACGCATCTGAGAAATTTCGGAGGCGTTTTTGGACTGGCGCAAGGGTCCGGATGGCTTTTCGGCTTGATCAGTATCGGCCTGCTGGTGGGCGTCTCGGCCTACCTGATAGTCAATCCGACCCTCGAACGCTATGAGTACATCTGCTTTGGGTTTGTAGTCGGAGGCGGCGCCAGCAATATCACCGATCGACTGGTCTACGGCAGCGTCATTGATTTTATTGATATTCAGCAAATCCCCTTCTGGCATTATGTATTCAACACGGCCGACGTCATGATCCACCTGGGTATCTGGCCCTTGCTGATCATCAGTTTTGTGCTGAACAAGACCACGACGGACCGGAAGACAGCCGGGAGCTGAGCCTGGCCCAATGACTCAACTGATGCAGCCCAGAGCAACCGAGAGTATCCCTCTGTTCGCGGCCGTTTGAGCTCAGGTTGTAAAGACTGCAGAGTCACCGTTGCGGGCACACAGCTTCACCCTTCTCTCCTACCGGTCAATCCCGTGAACAAGTGACCAAGCGGCTGTAACACCGAGTCTGCGAATGGTCTGCAGCGAATTCCCAAATGCCTGATATCTCAGGGGTTTAGCCGAATTTTGCTGTAAAGTTTGGTCACTATTTGACCATGGACAAAGCTGAACCCTTCCGGTAAGTTGACAGTGGGTGGTGCTGCGCCTCCAGATCGGATCGAAGCGCCTCAACCTGTTGTTTTTACTGACTTATTATTAAAAACGACGGTGAGCCCGACGCAGTAAAAACTGGATTTTTTTACATCTCAGTGAGGCTTACAATGACAATAAAACGAACTATCCTGCAAAGCATCAAGCCGATCGCCACGGCAGCCCTGGTTCTGGCCTGTTCCGCAAGCGTGATGGCCCAGGATTCGGTTGAGTGGTTTACCCTCGGTAATGATTTCGGCCACACCCGATATTCTCCCGCTGACGAGATTACCGTCGATAATTTCGAGGACCTTGAAGTGGTCTGGGAATGGGACGGTGCCAGCATGGGCGCAAGCAGCGGCCGTGCAACCCCGAGCTACATCAACGGTATGCTCTACACCGTGGCAGGCCCTCGCCGACACGTGGTCGCCATCGACCCGAAGACGGGAGAAACCGTCTGGAGCTATCGTCTTCCGAATACCGCACGCTGGGAATACTCAATGCGCGCTGACTACGGAAAGGGCATCGGCTACGATGAGGTGGACGGCCGGGGGATCATTTACATCATCACTCCCGGATTCTTCCTGGTGGCTCTGGACGCTGTGACCGGCACACCACTCGAAGGCTTCGGTCAGCCTGTTCCTATCGAAGGTTTCCCGGAAACCGGTGTGGTTGACCTCCTGGCAGACCTTGGCCACCCCTATGATCCCTATGACGGCGTACCTCTGGAGACCGGTTATATCACCTCCTCTTCACCGCCCGTGATCGTTAACGACACCATCATAGTCGGCAACTCCGCTGAACAGGGCTATCATCAGTCACGGATTGAGAATATCCCCGGCGACATCCTTGCCTATGACAAGACCAGCGG
>Ga0181572_10002070_pt1 | contig 14466 bp, 11 predicted proteins | sample 101ome_26_FD_133004 | JGI IMG/M metagenome (GOLD analysis project Ga0181572, IMG submission 133004) | Coastal salt marsh microbial communities from the Groves Creek Marsh, Skidaway Island, Georgia - 101408AT metaG (megahit assembly) | ecosystem: Environmental > Aquatic > Marine > Intertidal... | reverse complement strand
TATTCACGATATTCTGTTGCCTGACGGCTATCCCGCCGACTGGGCGTGGCGTGGCTACAACGAACAATCGGCGGTTGCGCCTCTGATTACCGGATATTCTGCGAAACTATTGTTTTCTAGCAGATTTGCAGCAACGCGGATGGCGGATCGGACTGACCGGGGCGTTGTCGGCGGTCTGGAACTTCTGGACGGTGCCATCGAGACAAGTCTATGGATCGAGAAATTGTGATCGCAACGCGACGATGGAAAAGGCGACATCTGACCGGGTGCTGAAAGTCAAAACCACTAAAGACCTTACCGGCAGAATGCCTCCACGCGTGTAGGCCGCCAACCTGTTCTGCGATATTCTCGACTTCACCAATTGCTCGCACCCCCATCAGCCGAACAAAGTGATTGTCATGCTCGCCGATTACTAGCGCCAGATCGTACTCACACTGGAGATGCACGGCGGCGCCATCGACAAGTTGATGGGCGGTGGCATCGTGGTGCCCGTTGGCGCGTCTGGCCGGTAGGTGGTAAAAGCTGGTTGGAATAGACCGTCCTCGGTGCAGGGGCGCACCTGACAGCCCAGATGAACAGGGCATCATACCATGCGGAAAACATACCATATCGCCCCGGCTCAGGCCTACGTACCGCCGGATGCCGAGGAGATGCGGAATGCGCCACCGGTCGACGATCTGGGCCTATTGATCCGGTGGTCCTGGCACAGTGACCCGGCACGCTGGTGCCTTGCTCACTTATACGGATCGGCAGCGTCGCGCAGCCCGTCGCCGAGGAAATTGAAGGCGAGGATCACGACGATTACTGGCGCCACAGGCAGCATCAGCCAGGGATAGAGCGCGACAACGTTAATGTTTTGCGCTTCGGCCAGCAGCACGCCCCAGCTGGTGATTGGCGGGCGCAGGCCGAGCCCAAGGAACGAAAGCGCCGTTTCACCCAGGATCATCGCCGGAATCGACAGCGTCGCCGATGCGATCAGGTGGCTCATGAAACTCGGCATCATGTGCCGCCAGATGATGCGGCCGGGCTTCGCGCCCATCAGCCGTGCGGCGGAGACGAAATCCTCCTCGCGCACCGACAGCAGTTTCGACCTGACCGCGCGGGCGAGGCCCGTCCAGTCCAGCAGGCCAAGGATGATGGTGATACCGAAATAGATCACGATCGGGCTCCACGTTACCGGCAGGGCCGCCGACAGCGCCATCCACAGCGGCAGTTCGGGGAAAGAGCGGATGACCTCGATCACGCGCTGGGTGACGTTATCGACCCAGCCGCCGTAATACCCCGCCAGGCCGCCGAAAAACATGCCGAGCATGAAGCTAATGGCGATGCCGATAAGCCCGACCGTCAGGGATATGCGTGTGCCCATCACGATGCGCGAAAACATGTCGCGCCCCAGCCGGTCGGTGCCGAGCAGGAACAGCGTGCCGTTTTCAGGCGGGCACACCAGATGGAACCTCATCTCGATCAGGCCCCAGAAATGATAACTGTCGCCAAGACAGAAGAAGCGGATCGAATTCACCTGGCTGGGATCTTCTCTGTATTCCCGCTTCAGGTTTTCCATATTGAGCTCGTATTTGAGCCCGTAGGTGAACGGCTCACGGATACCGCCATCGTGAAACAGGTTCACCGATTGCGGCGGCGCGAAGATGTGATCGGTGTGTCGCGTATGCATGTTGTAGGGCGCGATAAATTCGCTGATCAGCACCGAAAAATAGATCACGGCCAGTATGACGCCGGACCACACGGCCAGTTTGTGTTTGCGGAAGCGCAACCACATCATGCGCCATTGCGACGCCATGTAGATGCGTTCCTGTTCCGGGGTCAGCGCCTCGGCGACATGGGGATCGAACGGCTGGTCCGAGACCCAGTGTTCCAGGCGCTCGTCGCCGAAATCGCCGCCGCCCGATCCCGAACGCGAAGGACTGCTCATCGCGTCGTCCCCCCGCCGAGCCGGATTCGCGGATCGAGAATCGCCAGCAGTACGTCGGAGATAAAGACGCCGATCACCGGTCGCAGGGACCGGAGCATCAGGCACGATCCAGCGAGGTACATATCCTGACTTTGCAGCGCGCGCAGCAGCATCGGCCCCGTGGTCGGCAGCGACAGGACCACAGACACGATCACCGCGCCGGATATCACCTGCGGCAGAAGGTTGCCGATATCGGCGATGAACGGGTTCAGCGACATGCGCAGCGGATACTTGATCAGCAGCTTGCGCGGTTTCAGGCCCTTGGCCCGGCCGGTGACGACGTATTGGCGCTGCAGTTCGTCCAGCAGATTGGCGCGCAGGCGCCGGATCATCCCGGCGGTGCCGGACGTGCCGATGACGACCACGGGCACCCACAGATGTTCGAGCACCGAAACGAACTTGCCCCAGCTCCAGGGCTGGCCGATGAACTGATCGTCCATCAGGCCTCCAACCGAGGTGCCGAACCAGCGGTTGGCGAGATACAGCAGCACCAGCGCCAGCAGGAAGTTCGGCGTCGCCAGGCCAAGAAAGCCGAGAAACGACAGGCTGTAGTCACCCCATGAGTACTGGTGCGTCGCGGAATAGACGCCGATCGGAAACGACACCGCCCAGGTGAACAGGATTGTTGTGAAAGATACCAGAAAGCTGAGCCAAAGCCGGTCGCCGACGACTTCGGACACCGGCTGGTTGTGTTCGAACGAAAATCCGAAATCGCCCTGCAGCATGCCGAACAGCCACACCAGGTATTGCTGCCACCACGGCTTGTCGAGGCCGTACTGTTCGCGGAGGAATGCGATCTTGGCCTCGTCCACGGCTTCGCCCTGGCTCTGCAGTTCGTTGATGTAGCTGGTCAGATAGTCGCCCGGCGGCAGCTGGATGATCACGAACACGATCAGGCTGATCGCCAGTAATGTGGGGATCATGATCAACAGACGGTGGGCGAGGTATTTAAGCATTCGGGGCGGTCCTTACCGCTTTGCCTGGCGCCGGTCGGCGTTGTCGAACCAGAACGTGTCCGGCATATAGACGCCGAAATGGGCGCCGGGGTTCCAGTTGAAAATGCCCTTTTCGGGCACGTTGCGCAGATTGCGATTGACGACGATCGGCTGCGGCACCGCGCCGACGAGCCCTATCGAATAGACCTGATCGGCGTTGATTTCGAGCATGCGCTCCCAGATATTGCGGCGCTCGGTCGTGCCGCGGGCATAGGCCCAGGCGCGGTTGAGCTTCAGCAGTTCGAGCGCGTGAGCGTCGGAGGGCCTTTCGCCGGCGCGCGCCCGCGTCTGGAAAAACTGTCCCCATTTCGGCCATTGCAGCTGCAACTGGTCGGTGGGCGCGAACTCGTCCGGAATGGTGTTTGCGTTGGGGATGCCGAATTCGTGGCCCGACCAGATTGATACCAGCGTTTCACCGGCGAAAATCCGGTTGCGGAAAACTTCGCGCTGCGACGGGCGCGTGAAAAGTTTGATGCCCGCCGCAAGCCAGGAATCGTGGATCAGTTCCAGCACGTCGGTCTGTTCGGTGTCTTCGCCCGCGGTCTCGACGATGATTTCCATCGGCCGTCCGTCGGGCAGCAGGCGGACACCGCGCGAATCCCGCTCCGTCAGACCGAGGCCGTCGAGCAGCCCGTTTGCCTGCTTCAGATCGAATTTGGCCCAGGCGTCGCGGTATTCCTTTTTGTACAGCGGGCTTTGCGGCAGCACGGTGTTCTGCCCCTCCAGCGCCAGCCCGTAATAGATGACCTGGTTTATTTCGTGCCGGTTGATGGCAAGCGACAGCGCGCGGCGGAATTTCACGTCGCGCATCAGTTTGCGCCACACGTCGTCCTTGACGTTCATGTTCGGGAAAAGGGCCAGGTGCGCCCCTTTCGCCGTCTGCCACAAGTGGACTTTGAAATTTTCGCGCTTCTCCGCTTCTTTCAGGAAGGTGTAGTTGTTGAACGCGATGCCGCGCGCCTGAAAATCGGATTCGCCGGCGCCGGTCTTCAGCGGGATCACGCCGGCCGCGGCGACCGACATGGCAACCCGGTCGGCGTAGGGCAGCTGGCGGCCGTGCTGGTCGACACGGTGGTAATAGGGATTCCGTTCGAAAATGAACCGCTGCGCCGGTGGCTTGGTGCGCAGAACCCAGGGCTGCAGCGTCGGCAGTTTCGGATTGTCGTTCTTGTACTGATTGTCACGTCGGTTGTGCAGGGCCGCCCAGTTCCGGCGGCCTGATTTCTTCACCATCGCCGCCAGTTTTTCCGCGTCGGCGTAATCCGTGTGGAACTGTTTCAGGTAGTGGGCCGGGCGATAGATATAGAGCGGCGTTGCGGAGGCCAGGGCCGGCAGGAAGTGCGGATTCGGCGAGCTCCATGAGAAGCGTACCGTGTGGTCGTCGATGACCTCGAACTTCGCCAGTTCGCCCGCAATCACCATCTGTTTCGGGGCGCCCAGCGGCGACAGTTTTTTGTGATTGGCGATATCTTCCCACCAATACCGGAAATCCTCCGACGTGAACGGCGTTCCGTCCGACCAGCGGTGTCCCTTGCGCAGTCTCAGCGTGAAGACACGCCCCTGCTCCACATCGACGCCCGCCAGAATATCCGGTTGCAGCTGGAACTGCGCATCGTAGGTCATCAGCCGCGCGTAGCCGTACACGACCATGATGCGCGTATCCTTCGACCGTCCGAACACGACCCGCATGGTGCCGCCGTGCCGGCCCGGATTCTTCAGGCGGACGACACGGGGGTTCTGCGGCAAACGTGCCGCGACCGGCGACAGTTTTCCGGCGGCAACGTCTTCGGCGAACAGCGGCGTTTCCACCGGCGCCGCCACCTGGGCCGCGGCGGCGGTACAGAACGCCGACAGGACGGTGAAGAGGGCGGCCGTTCGGATCGTCATGCCACCAGCTCCCTTACGTTCACGGACGGGTCGGCGCGAACGAAGTGTTCCTCGCCCAGGTCGACCAGACCCAGATCGCCGCTGCCGTCGATCGTGAACGGCGCCGGCCACTCCGATGGAATGGACGCCTTGCCTTCCATCAGCGCCGAAAGATCGAGCCGGGCATCGGGGTCGGGTTCCGGCACCGCCGATAACAGGGCCCTAGTATAGGGATGCACCGGCGCGCGGAACAGCACGTCGCGCGGCGCGGTTTCCACCAGACGGCCGGCGCACATCACGGCGATCCGGTCGGCGATGTAGTCGACCACCGCCAGGTTATGGGAAATGAACAAATAGGTGAGCCCCAGATCTTCCTGCAGGTCCTTCAGAAGATTCAGAATCTGCGCCTGCACCGAAACGTCGAGAGCCGAAACCGGCTCGTCGCACAGCAGCAGTTCGGGTTTAAGCGCCAGCGCACGCGCGATTCCGATGCGTTGTCGCTGGCCGCCGGAAAAACTGTGCGGATAACGGTTGAGATAGCGCGGATCGAGCCCGACCAGCGCCATCAGCTCCTGGACCATTTCGGCGCGATAGGCGGGATCGCCGATATCGTGGATGATCAGCGGTTCCGAAATGATGTCGAAAACCGTCATGCGCGGGTTCAGCGACGAGAACGGATCCTGGAACATGAACTGGATCTTGCGCCGGTAAGGCAAAAGTTCCTTTTCGCTGAGCGCGGTCAGGTCGACCTCCGTGCCGCCGTCGTTAAAGACGACCTGGCCGGAATCCGGCGACAGCGCGCGCATGATCATTTTCGACAGGGTCGTCTTGCCGCAGCCGGATTCGCCGACCAGGCCGAGGCATTCGCCCTGGCGGACGAAAAAGCTGACATCGTCGACCGCCAGCACTTTTTGCGTTTCCCCGCCGGCGAAGATGCCGCCCTTGCGCAGCGAATAGGATTTGGTCAGCCCGGTGACCCGCAGCAGCGGTTTTTCAAGTTTGACCTGTTCTTCTTCGCGCTCGGCCAGCAGGTGACCGGTGGTGTGCTGGATTTCGCGCAGCGGCACCAGACGTTCGCCCTCTTCCATGTGGAAGCGCGGCACCGCCCGTAGCAGGGCTTTCAGATAATCGTGACCCGGATTGCGGAAAATATCGTTCAGCGAACCGCGTTCCAGGACGCCGCCGTGATACATCACCACGATTTCATCGGCGACGTTCGCGACCACGCCAAGGTCGTGGGTGATCATGAGGACCGCCATCTGCAGTTCCGACTGCAGATCGTTCATCAGTTTCAGGATCTGCGCCTGGATGGTGACGTCCAGCGCGGTGGTGGGTTCGTCCGCGATCAGCAGCGCCGGGCGGCACACCAGCGCCATCGCGATCATGGCGCGCTGCCGCAGCCCGCCGGACAGTTCGAACGGATACGTGCGCAGCGCCCGCACCGGGTCGGGAAATCCGACCAGCTGAAGCATTTCCGCCGTCAGCTCCATCCCCTGTTGCTTGGAAACGCCGCGGTGCAGGAACAGCGCTTCCGAAATCTGGTCGCCCACGGTATGCAGCGGCGACAGGGACGTCATCGGTTCCTGAAAGATGATCGAGATCCGCCCGCCCCGTATTTCGCGCATTTTCGCGCCATCGGTTTCCAGGGTCAGCAGATCGGTAACGCTGTTGTTGCGGGGGTCGGTAAAGACGATTTCGCCGCCGGTGACTTTCGCCGCCTTGGGCAGGATGCCCATGATCGTCTGGGAAACGACGGATTTCCCTGATCCGGATTCACCCACCAGCGCGACGGTCTTGCCCGCGGGCACGCGGAAACTGACGCCGTTGACGGCGCGTACCACGCCTTCCGCCACGTGGAATTCGACCTGAAGGTCGTTGACGTTCAATAAATCCGTCATTGGGAACCGCTACTAGACGTGAACACCTCTGTTTTAACACCCAGAAGTTCGAGATTCCCCAAGGTGGTCGACGAAAGACTAAGCCCCTCGTCATTGGCGGCTTTCGCCGCGCGCTTAACAATATCGGCGAAGCCGCCGAGAGTCGATTCGATCCGGATTTTAGCGTCCGATCCCTTAAGAACAAGTTGCATCCAGCCATGCGCGCCGTCGCGCCGGGTGGAAAAGTATTTCAGGCGCATTTCCTCAAGGTCCTGCCAGCGAAGGGATCGCGAAAACGGCCCAGAAACCGAAACGGATGTTTCGTCCAGTTCGATGACGCTGGCATGACGGATCACGACGTTTGCCGCGTATACGGCGAACAGGAAAACCAGAAACATCAGCGTCCACGACACCGGCTCCGCGGTCGGCACGATGAATATCGGCCCGGCTGTCACCGCCAGGCCGACGCCTGCCCGGATATAGTCTGGCGCGATCGTCCGTATGGTATGGCGGTATTGCGTCATCGTGGAACCGGAAACAGGGCGCGCGCCGACGCCCACTGAGCCGCCGGATGGCCGGTTGTCACATCGATGAATGCGTCGATAAAGGCCCAGCAGGCATCGTCATGCGCCAGATGATGGGTCAGCAATCCGGTTGCTTCGCCGCGATCGGCCAGCCCGCCGCGCTTTGCCGAAAGATGCGCGATGGCAGCCGACAGGGTCGCTTGATCTCCTGCATATCCGCGATCTCCGTCCCAGTCGACGATGTCGATATGCGTGTTGACGGCTGTCAGACCGGGCGCCGGTTGCACGGCCTCTCGTGCCCTGAACGTCGAAAGTCCGTGGAAGCCCAGCCCCGGCAACAAAGCGGTGACCGGCTCGTCGATCCGGTTCCAGGGCGGGACCATGGTTTCGGTCCAGCCGTCTTCGCCGAAAATGTCGAACATGCGTCCCCGCCCGTCGGCCAGTTCGCGGGCGATATCCCACAATGCGCGGTCGTCGCCGAGTTCGGCCTTCTTGCCCGTCCCGTCCCTGTGATTCCGGTGCGCGTATCCGTGTTGCAGGATGTCGATGCCGTCGCCCGACAGGACGTCGCCCAACGCCGGCTGCGCGTTCGCGGGGATGACTGCAATCGCAACCGGTACCCCGCTTTCCCGGTGGAGGTCGAGCAGTCGGTCGAGCGCCGGCGTCGGCCCGACCGCATCGTCGTCGCGCCACCAGAACGTCGCGACGTCGCCGGCTTCCGCCCAGAGATCGAGTTCGGCCGTTAAATCTTTCCAGGTGCTCACGCGGCCGCCCGATTGTGATCTCTGAACCATTCCGCGATCAGGCGGGCGCTGGCATCCGCGCCGTCCGTATCCAGACCGGATGCGTCCGGGGGGGATGCCGCGAATGCGTCGTCGACGGCCTGCGCCAGGGTTTCCGGATCCAGGGCGTCTTCCGGAATGCTGCGGATGCCGCTGCGGTTCTCCAGAAGCCGCGCGCGCAGCGTCTGTTCGGTTTCAAGCCCGCCGGCATAAGGGACGATGACGCCGCGGGTGCGCGCCGCCATCATTTCCATGACCGTATTGTATCCGCCCTGGCTGATCGACAGAGCGCAGTTCGCCATCAGGGTCGTGAAATCGGGGCGCGCGCGCTCCACGATGACGCCGGCCGGCGCCGCGGATTTCAGCGCGCCGAACACGTCCATGGGCAGAGCATGCCCGGCCAGGATGCGCCAGGTGCGATCTGACAGCGTCGTCGCCGGCCGCGCCGCCATGGCCGCGCGAAACAGCTCTTCCGACACCGCGCCGCCGCCGGCGGATACGATGACTTCGCCCGTTCCTGCGCCGCCGGGCGTTTTCTGCGGCGTATCGACGACGTAACCGCTATAGGCGACCCGGTCGGCGATGCGATCGGCGTGGGCGAAGGTGTCGCCGAACGGGATCAGCGTCGGATCGCCGTGGATCAGCACACGATCGTAATAGGTCTCGATCCGCTCCAGCATTTCCTCCACCCTTTCGGGTTTGGGCGGCTCGACCAGAATATCGCGGACCGACGAGACGATCAGCGGCGGCGCCTGTTGCGCCTTCGCGGTTTCCAGCAGCGCGGTCAGTTCACCCCGTAACTGGCGACGACCGAAGGGAAACAGCTCCGTCAGAATGACGGTCGGCGCTTCGGCGGCGTATGCCCCCAGCAGAAGTGCGCGGCGACGGTCGCGGAACGCATCGTCGATTTCGGCGTCGTTCTCGTCGATCAGGATCTTGAAGTACTTGTCTGCCGCGCGGACCGGGGGCAGCTGGATCAGTTTGGCGTCGGCGATATCGAGCCCCGGCACGTCTTGACCGCCGGAAACGACTGTTACTTCCATGCCGGCCCGGCGGAACGCCCGCGTCAGCGTCGCCGTCCGTTTCAGATGGCCAATCCCCAGCAGATGCTGGACCCAGAAAAAAATTTTCGGGGCGGTCATGCGCCGCCGCCATCCAGCAAGCTGACGTTCAGCGCGGCGACCTCGAACCCGCCATCCGCGTGGGCCTCGAAGATATGAACGCTCGCCCAGTCCATTTTTTCCGGCGGCTTGCCGACCATGCTCCATCCGGTGGCGAGCGACAACGCGGCGCGGATGATTCCCTGATGGCACACGGCGCCGGTCGGTTGCCCTGCGGCGGCGACGTCCCGCGCCCAGGCGGCAACCCGGTCGCGTACGTCGCGCGGGCTTTCCCCGTCATGGGGGCGCAAATCCAGACCCTTCGCCGCGCGGATGGAAACTTCCTCGCCGTAGATCTCGTCCAGCTCGGTGCGGGTATGTCCTTCCCAGGCGCCCCAGTCCATCTCGATGATGGCGGGCTCCAGCCGGGCGATGTCGAGCGACAGAATCTCCGCCGTCTGCCGGGCGCGGCTCAACGGACTCGACACCCATTCGAAAGATTTATAGGTCTCCGGAACGCGCCAGCCGGAAACTTCCGCGCGGCCTTCGTCGGACAGTGGCCGGTCGGTCCGCCCCTGCAGCCGGTGTTCGGCATTCCAGTCGGTCGGCCCGTGCCGGATCAGAGCGATCCGGGTCATGCCGCCTGCGCCTTTCGACTTCTTTTGAGAATGCGGTCCAGTGTTTCTGCGGCCGCTGATATATCGTTTTCCGCCGATGTTCGGGCCAATGCCGCCGACGAAAACGCATCGAGCCTCTCGGAATCGGCAAGCATCCCATCCACCGCGTCGGCGAATGCAACCGTATCGCCGACCGGACATAAAAGGCCGGTTTCCCCATGGCGAACGACGTCGGGGACGCCGCCTGTCCTTCCCGCCACAACGGGCAGCCCGGCTGCCTGCGCTTCGAGCATCGCCATGCCGTATGCCTCGTTCACCGCCGGCCAGACCATCAGATCCGTGGCTGCATAAAATCCCGGCAGGTCGTCCGGGGCGACGGCTCCGGCGAAGCTGACGCGCGCTTCCGGAAATCCCGAAAACGCGTCTTCGACTTCCGGTCGGGCCGGACCGTCGCCGACGATCAGTAAATTCCATCTGCGATCCGCCAGCCTGCCCAGCGCTTCCGCCAGCACGCGGTAGCTGTCCAGCTTGTCGCCGTCCCGCATCATGCCGACCGCCAGTAGCGTGGGGTCGGCGGAAGGCAGGCCGAAGCGACCGAGAATAATCTTCCTGAGATGGTTTCTTCGTCCGGCGGCCTCTGTAAAAGGCGATAAACCGGTGAAAGGAGCCAGCCTGTGGTACCTGCCGGGGTCGTCGAGCAGCGGCAGAACGCATGCAGCGTCCAGTTTCGACAGGCCGACGATGCCGTCGGCGGCTTTGATTGCGGTTTCTGCGGCGCGATATCCGATATCCCAGGGCCCGCCCGCCTGTTTCGGCGCATGCGAAACCTCGGCGACGAAATAGGGTATCTGCAGGGCTTTGCTGACCGCGGGGCCGATCCAGTCGGGGGCTTTGTGATAGAGGTGATAGGTAAACCACGCATCGGGGCGACGGTCGAACGGGCCGGCGCGCCAGGCGCCGATCAGCGCCCGCGCTTCGTCCTGCGCCCGGGTCGCGAGTTGTCGCTGGACGGCCGGGTCGCCCTTGCCGTCGCGGCTGACGAATTCCGTCGCGACGTCCACCCGGTGATGCCGTCCCAGCGCCGCGATCAGATTGCGCGCCATCTCGCGGTCGCCGGACGGCACCGGCGACGATGCCGGCTTCATGGGGGCATAGAAGGCGATCCGCATTCCGACGGTCTCAGGCGGCGTCGCGGCCGGACATCGATTGCGCCGCGCCCAGTTTCTCCGCCAGGCGGTCGACGCCGGCGTGAAAGGAAAACGAGCTGCGCACGCGCGCTTCGCCGCTGCGCCCGAGGAATAGCCGGCGGTCCGGGTTGCCAGCCAGTTCGGCGATCGCGTTGCCAAGCGCGTCCGGGTCTTCCGGCGGGACCAGCACCCCGGTTTCGCCGTCAAGAATCAGTTCGGGGATCGCCGACACATTGGTGGCAATACAGGCCAGTGCCTGGCTTTGCGCCTCCATCAGCACGTTCGGCAGACCGTCCCTGTCGCCATCGTTGCCGATGCGGCTGGCGAGGACGAACAAATCGGCCTCGCGGTATCGGGCCCTGACCTCGTCCTGCGGCAGCGCGCCGAACCAGACGACCCGGTCGGAAATACCCAGCCGTTCAGCCCGATCTTTTAGTTCTTCCCGCAATTCACCGCCGCCGATATGCCAAAGCCGCCAGCTGATGTCCGACGGCAAGCGGCTCAGCGCGTCGAGCAGGATGTCGTGCCCTTTTTTTTCGACCGCGCGGCCCACGCACAGAATGCGCAGCGGATCGGCGGGGTCGGATCCGTCGCGCAGGGGTTTCCGGTCGGGGCCCGGCGGAAACCGGTCGCCGTCGAGACCGTGATAGACCAGTTCCACTTTTCCGCCGCTGTCGTCGAGCGCCGCCAGATGATCGCGCGCATAGGCCGAACATGTCACCAGCCAGTCCGCATCCGCCAGTTTTTCGCGCTTCTCCCACTCGGGTGACGTCCAGATATCCTTGGCGTGGGCGGACACGGTCCATGACCGGCCGGTCAACGCGGCCGCATAACGGGCGACCGATGCCGGCGTGTGAAGGAAATGAACGTGAATGTGATCTACATCGGTACCCAGTTCGTGGGCCAGGACGAGCGCCTGTCCGAAACGCCGGATGCGGTTGGGCGTCCGGTCGCGGCACAGATCGCGCATCCAGATTTGCCGGACGGCTTTGTAACCGGGCAGTTTCCGGACTGCCCGCCACGCCCGCCACACCCGCCGGGGCTCCTGATACAGATATTCCGGCAGGTACCGTACCGGCGCCGTAATTTCGTCGTGCACCGGGTGCGTGTACTTGTCCGTCGGATGCCGCAGGGAGACGATTTCGATGTCCAGCCCGCGTTCTTCAAGCCCGCGAATTTCCTGGGCGATAAACGTTTCCGACAGGCGCGGATACCCTTTTACGACAATGGCGGTTCGGCCGGACATCGTTTTGCGGCCGTTCAGCCCTGGCCGCCGATGGCGGCGATCCGCCGTGCATGACGGCCGGTGAGCCGGTGCGCCAGCCGGTTGACGTTGGGCAGTCCGTCCAGCAGGCCCGGCACGACGATATCGGAGGGGCGATTCTGTTGCGGCAGATGGCGCAGCGCGGTCGCCATATCGCGGGCATTGCGCACGCCATCGTCTTCCAGCATCCGGACCAGGCCGAGTTCCTGGGCGCGATCGGCCCGGATGAACTGCTCCATGCGGGGAACGGTGCGGGGGATGATCAGCGCCGGTTTGTCGAATGTCAGGATTTCGCAGAACGTATTGTATCCGCCCATCGCCACGACGCCCGAAGCGGCCTGGATCAGGGGTTCGATGTTGGCTTCGAAGGTGATCGATTCCACATTCTTCAGTTCCGCGACGCGGCGGGCGAACTCAAGCTGCTTTTCCTGCTGCATGAAGGGCCCGAAAACCAGCAGCGCGGGATAGGGAGTCGCGGCTTCGGATTCGTAAGCCCTCAGGACCCAGTCCACCATTGCCTCTCCATCTCCGCCGCCGCCCGGCGTCACCAGCAGGTAAGGACGGTCGAAAGGGATCGCATGTTCCGCATTGGGGGCGCCGCGCGCGCCTTCGCGTTCCAGGTATCCGGTGTAGACCATCTTGCGCCGAACCTGGTCCGGCAGCGAAATTTCGGCCAGCGGATCGCAGATTTGCGGCAGCCCGTAGACCCAGATCTGATCGTACAGGTGTTCCAGCGCCGGAACGACGTTTTTACGCTCCCATTCGGGTGCCAGAAGGGACGGCTCGTCCATGACGTCGCGCAGCCCCAGAACCAGCGGCGTGCCGCGATCGCACAGCATTTCCAGCGTTTCGCTGACCTCGCCCCGCAGGCCAAGCGGTTCCTTGTCGACGATAAAGATGTCGGGATCGAATATTTCGGCCGTGTGTTTGATGATCGAGGCCCGCAACGCCACCGTCTGGTCGATGTCCAGATCCAGGCTGTGGGACGTATAATCGCCGTTACGCAGTTTGATGACACCGGGCACCCGGACAAAATCGACCCGCCGTTTGAAATCGAAATTGCCGATAATCGGCGAACCGGACAGGATGATCACCGACATGTTCGGGTTCTGGTCGACCAGCGCATGGGCGATGGCCCGGCAGCGCCGCAAATGTCCCAGTCCGAAGCTGTCATGACTGTAAATCAGGGCGCGTTGCGGCTTCTTCTCGTTTGTCATGGGGGGTCCCACCCGTGAATAACGCGCAGAATATCGCACAGCTTGCCCCAAGCCCCAAATATTGAATGAAGCAGGAAATCTGGACCTTTTCGTCTTCCGCGCCTGTGACTGACGTCACAGCGGCGGAAAAGTTTTCGTCACAAGCTCGTTGCCGAACGGCTGGACACTGTCGTACAAGAAGCACCGGTAGCGTAATCTCGCCTCAACCTCACCGAAGAGTTCCCCCTTGGAAACAAGCATTTATCGTTACGTAATAAAGTATTCGCTGCGTCAGCAGGTCATTCTGACGCTGATGGCCGTCGCGTCTTTTCCGTTCCTGTATGCGTTCTACGAACTGCCGAAAATGATCGTCAACGGCGCGATACAGGCGAATTCCATTACGTTTCCGACAACGCTGGCCGGGGTGGAGCTGGATCAAATCAATTATCTGTGGGCTCTGTGCGCCGCGTTCCTGTTGCTGGTCATCATCAATCAGGCGTTCAAATACGTTATCAATCTTTATGCCGGCATCACCGGCGAACGTATGCTCCGACGGCTCCGCTTCGAACTGTATGGCCGAATTCTGCGTTTCCCTCTGCCGCAGTTCCGCAAAACGTCATCGTCCGAGATGGTGACGATGATCACCGCGGAGGTCGAGCCGCTCGGCGGTTTCGTCGGCGACGCCTTCAAGCTGCCAGTTTTTCAGGGCGGCTACCTGATCGTCATCCTGGCGTTTCTGTTCGTCCAGAACTGGTTCATGGCGCTTGCCGCCGTCGCGCTATACCCCCTACAGGGGTATCTGATCCCCAAGCTGCAGCGCCGGGTGAATCTGCTGGGCAAGGAACGGGTCCGGCTGGTGCGCCAGCTGTCCGACCGGATCGGCGAATCCGCGAACGGCGTGATGGAAATTCACACCAACAACACCGCCCGCCGCGAACGCGCCGATTTTTCCCGCCGCCTCGGCGCCATCTACGACGTGCGCCTCCAGATCTACATCTGGAAATTCATCATCAAATTTCTCAACAACTCGATCAATCAGCTGGGCCCGTTCTGCTTCTATGCGATCGGCGGCTGGCTTGTGATCCAGGG
>Ga0181572_10002059_pt1 | contig 14511 bp, 13 predicted proteins | sample 101ome_26_FD_133004 | JGI IMG/M metagenome (GOLD analysis project Ga0181572, IMG submission 133004) | Coastal salt marsh microbial communities from the Groves Creek Marsh, Skidaway Island, Georgia - 101408AT metaG (megahit assembly) | ecosystem: Environmental > Aquatic > Marine > Intertidal... | reverse complement strand
TTGACGGGTCAGTGCGACAGACACGGTCAAAATATATTCATCGACACCACTGCTGACATTACACTCATCGACAGTGATCAGGCATTCGGGCAGGGATGGCGCAGGTGTGCAGTGGACTCGGTATTAATTCCCGGTTCAGAGAAGTACACTATCGCGTTTTTTGGTAACGCGCACGTGCACGGCAACTCCCCACCTCAAAAGAGCGTCAACCCGCAGGTGCTGTTAGATTATCGTTGTCACGCCCCAGATGGTAAGATTGGCACATCATATCCACACAAGTTCACGAAGTGCATTAAATGGCTATCTGACGCGAAGATAGCAGCAGTTCGTGAACGTTACGGTTTTGAATCTGACAGTGATGCAGAATTTCTCGTGAAGCGAGCATCTAGTCTGCTATATCGTGGTTTTGAGAGAACGGTGCTTGAAGCGCAGGAAGCGCTTCGACAGGAGAACACTACGAACCGCAAGGCTTCAACGTACGCATGGCCTGAGCCTTGCTGCGATTTAGACGAACGACGTGAAGGGCTTGAGCTGATCGGATACACTTGTGCGTCGCGATTGCGTGCAACAGTGGCATGCCAAGGTGGGTACGAGGAGTGCAATAATAGAAAATGATGAATTATCTTCGTATGCATACTTGGCACACGCCTATCCACAAGGTCACCCGGGACGTTCCCAGATTTTTTAAGGTGCTTCGAAATACCGTGAACTCGATATTGCTTCGGTAGGAATGCGCCATCCTCGCCGAACAAAACACATGCTCCATCGCAGTAAACTACCGGAGAGAAAAAAGAAAGTCCTTGAGCAACTCTGGTTGATGTTCTGAGCGCACTCAGCTTCACGCTCTGCTGCCTCAGCAGCGGGGGCGAGCAAGATGGGGAGCACGTGTCCCGCATCATCGTGGAAGCCGATGCGTATTGAAGACGTCTTTTTTTATCATTGAAACGCATCAAATAACCGACTGCCCTTATTTAGCCGTAATTGCCGATTTGGTTTTACCTAGCTAAGACTATCAACGACTGACGCAGTCAGTCAAGCTTCATTTTTATCACGCGTATATTACGGCTAAATATTTTCGAAAGTAATAGACTACTTTCGTAGTCTACTTTCGAAAGTAGCTACCTTCGAAGGTAGACTAGTATACGACATCATAGACTACCATTTTTTTCCGAAGGTAATACTTTCGTAATTTGATTCGTAATTAAATATGACTACTTCCGTACTAACATAAATAGACTGCGTACACGTACCTTCGAAGTTACCTTCGAAAGTAGTACCATGAGACTATCTTCGAAACTACAAAGTAGTCTACTTTCGAAAGTACGAAAGTAATATACGAAAGTACGTGATAGACTATCTAGTCTAGCTAGATAGTAGATTATACTTTCGTTAATGTTGATATTTTTATGAGTATAAAAAAATGGGTGCAAGCCAGCAGAATACGAGCGGGCGAGCGGAGGATCCCTACTTCATCGAAAGCACACATGTTACACGCACACTGTTCTGTAGATAATGAATAAACCTTCGAAATATGAGGACACGAAGTGGGTAGCGTAATACTTTCGGAAGGGACAGTCTACCTGAAATCGTTACACTGTTTTTTTACCTGGTACAGGTTTTTGGGGGCAGCGGAAACCTGTCGGAGATGTGGTATCTCATACTCGCCATCCTATTAATGGGTGCTTGGTCTATTTGTGCTGTGGGTGACGTAGCACGACCAAGCGCCCATGAATCCGAAAGTAACTCGGGACATACGCCGAGGGAACGAGTGACCATCAACGCTTCATGCGTGACGGAGGGGTCGACCACGATTGGGCTTCTGTCTCAGAGATATGACCTACTTCTAATCAAGCTGGTGCGAGATCACGACGGTCTAACCACGCTTAACCGAAATATTCCCCTGGTGTATGCGTCCACTCGCAAGGGCTTTGCTTCGGCGGTTCGTCAGCTCGAACCTGATGTTCATGTGGATGAAAACGATGTTTCGGCGTCCTGGGTTGAGAATCTTCCATCCCGGATCATGCTGATAGGAGGACGGCAACAGGTGCGCACTCTACACACACAAAAGAAAAATCAAACACCCTTTGTTTCAACTGATAAACATATGTGACGCTGAATTCATTGGATACCAATCGCTTCGCAGCACACTGACTCACCGTCGAAATCTATGGAGTTCGTCAACGACTTCGAGTCTTTGGCAGCGCACTTGCTCAAATGTAGTGAAGGGAGTGGGGGCAAGCTCTGTTGATGAGTTTGACTGAGCGAAATAGAAGTTTGGATTGACAAGTTGCGCACGCGTGAATGCACACTTCTCTCCATATTTCTAGGGATGAAGTTCAGCCAAACTCAAAGCTCGTCGTGGTCATCATCGATATCATCATCGTCATCATCGTCACCAGCGTCACCCTGCTGGTAAACCTTTGAAACAATTGGGTTGCAGATGCCTTCGATTTCCTTGAGTTTCTCTTCGTACTCCTCTTTTTCGGCGTTTTGGTTGTCGTCGAGCCAGTCCAGAATTTCTTTGACAGCCTCCTCGATGGTGTTCTTGTCGTCCTCCTCGAGTTTATCTGCCAGTTTATCGCTGTCAGAGACCGTATTCTTCATGTTGTACGCGTAAGTCTCGAGGCTGTTGCGGGCGTCGACGCGCTCCTTGATCTTACGATCCTCCTCCGCAAATTCCTCGGCTTCCTCAACCATGCGCTCGATCTCCTCTTGAGAGAGGCGGCCCTTGTCGTTGGTTATAGTGATTTTCTCTGACTTTCCAGTGCCCTTGTCCTCCGCACCAACGTTCAAGATGCCGTTAGCATCGATTTCAAAGGTGACTTCAATCTGAGGAACACCACGCGGAGCGGGGGGGATCGAAGTGAGCTCAAACTTACCAAGAAGGTGGTTATCCTTGGTCATCGCGCGCTCTCCCTCAAACACTTGGATCATCACTGTCTGCTGGTTGTCTTGGTAGGTGGTGAAAGTCTGAGATTTCTTCGTGGGGATCACAGTGTTCCGGGGAATCAACTTCGTCATGACGCCGCCGACGGTCTCAATACCCTGAGTAAGAGGAGCAACATCCAGGAGAAGAATGTCTTTCGTCTCGTCGCCCCCCTCTCCAGAGAGGATACCGCCCTGAACAGCAGCCCCAAAAGCCACGGCCTCATCAGGGTTCACTCCCTTGTTCGGCTCCTTTCCATCAAAATACTCCTTTAACAGAGTCTGGACCTTGGGGATACGGGTAGAACCACCGACTAAGACGATCTCATCAATCTGGGACTTCTTCAGCCCAGCGTCTTCCATGGCCTTCTTCACGGGACCCATGGTTTTGCGGAACAGATCGTTGTTTAGCTCTTCAAAGCGAGCCCGCGTCAGAGGCTCAGAAAAGTCGAGACCCTCGAAGAGCGACTCAATCTCCACGCGAACTTGGTGCTGGTTCGAAAGCGAACGCTTAGCACGTTCGGCTTCACGGCGGAGCTTCTGAACAGCCTTGACATCGCCAGAGACATCCTTGCCGTGCTTTTTCTTGATAAGTTTGATGAAATACTCCATAATGCGCTGGTCAAAGTCCTCGCCTTTACGTAATAAAAGAGAGGGAAAGAAGGGGGAGGATGGTTTTAGTCTTCTGCGTTGCATGCGCTCTTGTGGTAGAGCAGAGATGGAAGTATGACTCACCTCCGAGGTGGGTGTCGCCATTGGTGGAAACCACCTCAAAAACACCGTTGTCAATGGTAAGGATGGAAACGTCAAACGTGCCGCCGCCGAGGTCGAAGACAAGAATGTTTTTTTCGCCCTTCTTGTCCAGGCCGTACGCGATAGCTGCGGCAGTTGGTTCGTTGATAATGCGAGCCACATTCAACCCGGAAATTGTGCCAGCATCTTTCGTGGCTTGGCGCTGAGCGTCATTGAAGTAGGCTGCAAGTAAGGACCCGGGGATGGGGATGGGAAGGAGGGTGAGAAAACCTCCGCTGGTGCGCAGGTGGCGCATCTCTTCGTTTCCTTCGTCCGTGGTCATTATGATCTAGACTCCATGAAGAAATAACTCACCGGGGACAGTAACGACAGCGTTTTTGATCTCCTTTCCGAGGTACGCCTCGGCAGTCTCCTTCATCTTAACGAGGACCATCGCCGAGATTTCCTCAGCCTGGAAAACTTTCTTTCCGTCCTTGAGTTCAACCTCAATGCAGGGCTTGCTCTCCTTGTTGACTACCTTGAAAGGAAACATTTTCACATCACGCTGTACTTCCTTATCCGTAAATCTGATTCATGGGAGAGGGGGTTCGAATGCTTGAATTAGATTGTGATAGTCACACTCAGAAAGTGGTTTTGTGAAAGTCTGGGCAGAGCAAGTGAGGACCGCAGACAGGCAGGATTACTCACTTGCGGCCGATGAGGCGCTTGGCATCGAAGACGGTGCGCGTAGGGTTGTTCGTGGCTTGATTCTTGGCCGCATCACCAATGAGGCGCTCGCTATCGGTGAACGCGACGTATGACGGCGTGATGCGGTTCCCCTGATCGTTCGCAATGATCTCGACCTTGCCATTGACGTAGACGCCGACGCACGAGTACGTGGTGCCCAGGTCGATGCCGATCACCGTGCCAAGATTTTCGGCGGATTCTTCCGCGAAGGCTACTCCACAGAGGGCGATTGCGATGAAAACTGAATTTATTTGAGGTTGAGGGGCACGACATGGAAGTGAGGCCTTCGTCAGTCAGGTCGAACGATCTTTCCTCGTGTCGGCGGGGGTCGGACCCGATTGATCGGATTGAGAAGGGACCCCGACACAGAGGCCCGGGGGCGCGAGAACAACGGAAGAGGTACACAGATTTTGAATAATGTGACGCACCGAAGAACAAATTGAGAAGCGCGTTACGAATCATGATATTCGTGTGAGATTAACGGGGTTCCTGCGCACGAACAATGTGGCGCGCTTGTGCTTGCTGAATGAATGAAGGGTGCTCTTTTCCTTTACGTTGTGTCCGCGGCCCGTGACGTGCGGCAGCCAATCAGAATCCTTCTTCGAAAAGTTGTGAGGTTATGGGACTCTTCTTTTCACATCAAAACCCTAGAGCGGAAAGCCGCGACTCACTTAAACGTCGCGCAAGGTTCACGTAAACATGGGTGTAAGTATCACGCTCTCGCGTTCGAGATTTTCCGACCATTGATGTCGCACAAGAACCCCGTGCGCATCACGCACCAATCGTCGCGACCTGCTTGTCGAGCGATGCATATCGGGAAAGCTCGGTTTTTCTGACGATGCTCTTTCCGTTTTGCACCTGACGCCGTCATCCGCACTCCACGGCCCGCTCCTTCAGGCTTACAAGTACGTGGAAGAGGTATGGAAAAAGAAGCAAAGCGATGTGCTGCGCTTCTTACAGCGCGTGCGCGTATGGGAATACCGCCAGCTTCCCTCCGTCTGCCGCGTGACCCGTCCCACCCGACCGGACAAGGCTCGCCGCCTTGGCTACAAGGCCAAACAAGGGTTCTGCATCTACCGCGCCCGCGTGCGCCGTGGCGGCCGCAAGAGGCCCGTCAACAAGGGTATCCGATACGGTAAGCCTGTGCATCAAGGTGTCAAGAAGCTGAAATTCGCGCGCAACCTGCGCTCTGTGGCTGAGGAGCGTGCGGCTCGACGCTGCGGCGCTCTCCGCGTGTTGAACTCTTACTGGCTGAACGAAGATTCAGTCTACAAGTACTATGAGGTGATCATGGTGGATCCCATGCACAAGGTTATTCGTAACGATCCCCGCATCAACTGGATCTGCAATCCCGTCCATAAGCATCGTGAGATCCGTGGTCTCACCTCTGCCGGTCGCAAGTACCGCGGCCTCCGCGGAAAAGGACACAACTATAACAAGGCGCGCCCCTCGAAGCGTGGGACGTGGAAGAGAAACCAACAGATCTCGCTCAAGCGTTATCGTTAAACAGCGACGACGGCATGATTGCGGAAGAGATGGCATTCAGCGTAGCAATGAACATTTTGAATGTCACACATCATTTAGAAAACGTGACGCCATCGTAAGTGCATTTGGTGACCGAAGAGCGCAACGTGTTGTGTTTTTGTGTCACTCAAAAAGTCAATATATAACAACAGTTGGTCGCACATTCAGCTAAACGAGTAAAAACGATCAACCTGCCGAAGCCTCCCGGAATAAAGCTCGCAATTGAAGCGATCAACCTTCCAGAGCGGAAGCCCCTGAGATAATTTCGATGAGTTCGGTGGTGATGGAAGCCTGGCGCGTGCGGTTATAGAGCAGCGTGAGCTTCTCGAGCATGTCCTTCGCATTTTTTGTGGAGTTCTCCATCGACTGCATGCGAGAACCCAACTCAGAAGTGCTGTTCTCAAGCAACGCGTTGTACAGCACCGCTCCCATATTGAATTCAGAGAGATCGAGCAAGAACTCCGACCTTTCAGGACCCTCCATTTCGTACTCGTCAAACTTTATGTGGCCCTCCTCTGCAGCTTTTTCATACTCTTCTGATGAGTACACCGAAGCAACGGTGGGCTTGAAAGAGATCACAGATTGGAATCTGTTGTAAACGATCTGGTGCTTCTGCGCACCTTGCGCGAGGATGGAATCAGTGACCAGTGATGCCGTGGCGAACGTCAGGGGCACCTTGGACAAGTCCACAATAACGTTCTTCACTGTTTCGGCATACACTTTTGACAGCTGACCCCGAGCCTTCTCGCCAACTATCGTCATACTGGTCTTGTCACTGGTCTTGTCGCTGCCTTCCGAAAGACCGCAGACCACTTTAGAATACTTCACAACCGTAGAATTGATACCACCGCAAAGACCTTTGTCCGAAGATACCGGCACTACCATGGTTTTCTCGGCTTCCACACCTGTGGTATAGACCGGCAAAGTTAAAACAGAGTGAGTGTGTCAACCTTTCATAGGAAGAGGATTTCGGCAGCGTTCGAGGAAGCATTCTTCAGCCAGCACGCACCTGGCATATCCCCGAGCAACCTGAACATGGGGTCGACTAATCCACGTGATTTTTCCATCTTGGTCTGCGCTCCCTTAAGGCGAGAAGCAGCAACCATCTTCATAGCGGCTGTGATTTTCTGAATGTTCCCTACGGACTTCATGCGCTGCGCGACGATCTGCAGCGAGACGGATCGCGCCCCAAAAGGCGCCGAGAAACTAGAAAATCAAGATAAATATGGTACATGCAGGTCAATGCGCATGTGGTAAAGACGTGTAAAACCCTCGATCGCGCCTGTGAGCGACGAGCGTGTCGATGGACGGGGAGAAACCCTTACGGCTTCAGAGATAATTATTTTGTAGCGCACCTCAACGGAAAGCCGGATCGGGCAACGTGCTCGCTCCGCAGTCGCTTCAGCAGCGAAACACTGCGACGCACCCCGTTACTGGACATAATCGAGAATTGCAGAGGTGACGTGCAATGCTGACTGTCGCGCGCAAACTTCTGTGTCGGCTTCGTCTGTGACCGCGCACGTAGCGAGATATTTAGAGTTCGGCCGCGTCAGAACCTGGGAGCAGCGAACAGCAGTGGAGTAGTCTACTAGCTAGCTAGACTAGTCTACTTTACTTTCGAAAGTACTTGATTAGTAGACTACCCATAGATGGTTACCTCCCGCTGGAAGACTAAGCTAGCTAAGCTACTAGACTAGCCAGCTACCTTTACTGTGCTTGCTTGTATCAATATGAATATGCATAGACTACTATCATACGAAGGTATTATACTTTCGTACAAGTATAGGAGGACATCGAGGATTCTGTGAATCTGTACGATATCCATAACCAGTATTTGTATTTCCGTTTTTCGTTTTTTGGTACTTTTCCGGTCGCGGTTTTTAGTTCTTCTCCTGCGTGCGAGCGGCGTTCATACGCAGTGCATCGACCATGGAGGTTCGACAACAATCGACGAGCGACGGTGGATGGGTTTCCATTGGTATCCCTAAAGGAGGTCAGCTCACAAAGCGACAAAGTGTGGTGGTAGGGTCCCCAACATTTTTTTCTCGCCCGCCGCCACTTCTCGTCTTTATGTCTCGGCATGTGCGCCGCTCGTGAAACTTCCCCGCGAGTCACCTGACAAGCTGTTTTACTCGTGCCTGTTAACCTCCATCTCTCTCAGTCGCCCGATGGGAAGCGTCTTTATGTGTGCTCGGGAGATGTTGTACGCGTTTTTTGCACCGTCAGCGGCGAACCGCTTGGCGCGCCTTTCGTGGGGCACACTTCCGACGTCACCACGGTGTTGTTCCATCCAGCTCATCCCGAAGGGCAGGTCTTATTGACGGCGTCCCTCGATGGGACGCTTAAGACATGGAACGCGCAAGACAGCTCAAATGGGGTGACACTGACTGCTCCCGGACCTGTTGAGAACATGGCAGTGGCAACTAGAAACAACTCGCGTAGTCGCGACGTGGTTTACCTGTCTTGCTGGAAACGTGGAACAGAGGGTGACCTCCCTGATGGTGGTCGCATACACGCATACAGCATTGGAAAGGGACGATCTATAGAGAGGTTGTTAAAAGTAGCGACACCGAAGCAGCTGATTATCAATCCGTCGGGAACACTGCTCGGCACGTTTGACAGACACACAGTTTTGTTATGGTTGCTATCTCACAGGGACTGTGGTACGACGGGCCTCTCGCAACGTCTTCTTCGACTTCATCACACAAAACGGCTCTCAGTGTTGGCATGCGATATCACGGGTAACATCGTCGCAGCTGGTGATTGCACAGGCCGCATTCATCTATGGCAAGGAATCGCTGCTGTACAAACCGCAAAGCAAACACGAAATGAATTTGGAGCTGAATTTTCGTCCACCGAAGATTCGCTGCCGTGCACAACGTTTCACTGGCATTCTCGTTCAGTCGAGTGCCTGTCTTTTACTACCGACGGTGCATACCTATTGTCTGGGGGCTCAGAGGCTGTCCTCGTGCTGTGGCATCTTGAAATTGGACAAAGATCATATCTACCTCGCCTTGGCGCTTCACTATGTGGAATTACTCCGTTCCCTCGGGATGCTACACGTGCCGCAATAGCTGGTGCTGACAACGCCGTGCGCTTGATATCCATCTCGTCAATGATGGTTGAACGAGTCATAAGGGGAGTCAAGCCATCAGTTTTCAAATACCGATCTCCTGCATCCCGACTGAGGGATGTCGATATAAAACTGGGACATGGTTTGAGATCCCAGCCGTCTCCAGCAGTGTCGCTCGATCCTGGATCAGGGACCATCGCTTTTGCTGCCATTGGTGCATCGTTACAGCTGTACGATCACGAGCTTGATCGCCACGTTGCGAATCTTGAAATATCCCCGCGGAACTTTGTTGGCGGTGATGGTAGTTCCGACGAGCCCATGGAACCGTATGTGAGTCACGCAACATTTAGTAGGGATGGTTCCATCTTGGTCACTGTTGAGAGGAGATCTGAGCAGGCAATATCTGCCATGGCATGTCACACCTACTTATCCTCAACCTCGCAGCCAGAAGAGACTCTCCGAATATGGGAGAGACAAAGACCGACCAGCAGTGTTCAGCCCGACAAAGTAGGATTTACAAGATTTACTTGTGTCTGCGTTTGTGATATGCCACATTCGGACTTTATAACGTCAACTGTGATTCGTGGTGTTGCGTGGGAAGTTTCTGCGATGGTTTGTTCCGTGTCTGTAAACAGTGAAGTGAAAATGTGGATCCCTACAAAATTTTCACGTGGCGGGGAGCGTCGAGGATGGCGGTGCTGCTCCGTGTTGAGGCATCCGGGTTCTCCCTCTCTTCCGCTCATGTCAGCTGCGTTTTCTAACGATGGCTCGCTCATCGCAACTGCTAGTGCTGAGGTCGTCATCTGGGAACCAGAATCGTTTTCTCTTTTATATGTGCTTGCGCCCCCAACTTGGGATAAAAAATTAGAGATGGCTTCCACACGCATCATCACAGGACTTTCATTCATTGCTGGTGAGCCACTGCTTGCTGCTGCATCTGCTGCCGGCCTTATCCTATGGAACATGATGACTTTGAATGTTTGGCGAACAATCGCGATGCCCTGTGTGGACGTGGTGGCACATCCGACGCTGCCACAGTTTGTTGTCACGATAATGCCACAAAGTGACAACTCCAAAGATCAAGTGTCATTTGCATGTTCAAGAAATACACAAAGAGACTCCATTCGCTTAAACAGGACATCTGGCTGTCTTGTCGTTCAGTTCGACGGCTCAGCATCGCCCACAACTTGCTGGGCAATGCCTGGAGACGGACCGCAAGCAGTGTTGCACTCTTCACGTGCGAAGGGTGGCATAATCATCGTGACGCATGATAGAAAAATTGTTGTGGTGAACAGAACCAAGAATGACGACGCCGTGAGGGTGGAGCAAGAATCCTCAAAACAGGTGGTGGTACAACGGATGTTGGGGACTGCGTTGAAAGCGTTTGATAAATTTGAGCTGAAACAGCGTGTCCCGACAATGGAAGGAAATGGAGTATCAACTGGAATCAGTTCAAGTATTGATGTGGGTGGGAAAAATCCTTGGGATGATCTATTCAACGTGCCATCGCATAAGCTACCTCCCCTCACCAACCTCGCGCCAGACTTTCTGGATGCTTTGTTGGAGCGTCAGTCTACCGCTTGATTTTCAGGTAATCAACCTAGTCTAGTATCCTATAGACTATATAATTTGAGACTAAGTATCGTCGACAGAGAAAACGCTTCTTTGCTGCATCGCTGGAAGCGAACGCGTCGAGCAAAGTGTCTCGACCGGCACGTTAAGAGACCAACAGTTTCAAACTCACGTCTCTCACGTCATTCTACTCAGGTAAGAATGGGCAGGATATTTCACCTCATGACGCGCTGTGACACCACGCCCCTAACCTGGTTCGGGGACGATCGACAAGTTTAAATATATAGACTGCAACGACCTGCTTATTCTCATTTCGCTTGTTACGCGACCGTCAAATCGTCCGTATAGTAAAGATGGATGACGGGTATGAAGAAATCAGAAGGGATGGCTAGTTCTTCAAACTTTTTTGTGTCATCCACGATGCCATTCTCAGCTAGGGTTTTTCCAAGGTCTAAATCGACAAAAGTAAAGTCTCCGTCTGGCTGTTCTTTTCGCAAAATTTTCCACGCATAGCTCTCCGCATGCCAGTTGTATTCCAAATACCGCTGGCGGATGTCGCTGATTGACTCCTCACTTGGAACACTCATGAGATGCTCTTGCCCTGTGAGAACATTCTTCAAGCGGATCTTCCTCATCGTCATGGATAGCTTTCCAACGACAAATGACGGATCCTTCCACCACGGCATAGAAGTAGTCTCGTTCCAGTCCACGACCGGATCTGAGGGCGCGACATGAAGAAATCGACCCATCGGCAGGTGGGGTCGCCTCATGTTTGTGACTGGATCGATGTATGTCTTGATCTCCACAACGACCTCGCGTCCCGCGACCGTGTCGACAACGTTAGCGTCAAACCAGTGAGACACGTCAGAGCCGGCGACTTTAAGCAGAGGCTGCACGAGAGGGCCCTCGTGACCAGCGATGAGCTTTGTGATATCATAAACGCTCCCATGAAGCGATATCCAGCAGTCATCGGGGGCGCAGTGTAAAGCTACCTGGAGGTCCAGATCAGCGGGGGGTTCTCACGTTTTGGTCAACTCGCATTGACCCAGCTCTTACTACCCAGGCGTCCTAGGCCGAGAGAAATACGTTGCGAACTGCCAAAGTCCTAAACGCATAACGCGGAAAATTTCCAATGCTCCATGTGATGGGCATGAAGACCATCACAGCATTCCGTTGGAAGTGGTGGTCTCGATGCCAATTCGGGAAAGCGGGGGCGGGAACTCGTGGGCGTGCAGTGCAGGCTGGATCAACGCCGAAAGGAAAGATCTTCGCACGCACCTCCGACGGACTTAGAACCCGCATAGTTCTCGTGGCACGGCTAGATGGTGTCGAGTCAAACGGACACTAAGTTGGGAAGGGAAGGTAGCTATGCTGCCTTGGAGTCTCTGATAAGACACAAACTTCGAGCAGAAGTCTGGTAATATGACAGTATTAATATTATATTAATATAATACTGTCGTATTATGTCATAGTCTACTTGTACTTAACCTTGCTTTATTTACAAGCAAATATGCATAGACTACCTTCGAAGGTATATAAGATATGATATTCATAGCCTAGCTAGCTATCTAGCTACTTTCGAAAGTATTACGAAAGTATATACGAAAGTATATATATCTAATAGATAGTCTAGTAAATCGAAGATCCATCGATCGAAGTTATCGGTCAAACTCAGTCGTCAGCGGATTTATCACGACATAAAATGCTACATAGTAGTCTATATATCTACTATCTACTATCTACTTTCGAAAGTATTAAACATGAACATATGATATATCATGTGGATATCTCTAAACGAAATTGGTCAACTTGACCCGTGTATCAGCTACGTTAATCCTTGAAAGGTTGTGATAACGTATGAGAAGCGCCGTATTATTTTTTCTGTTCTCATCACCGTTGCGGAGACGCTCGTGCGGTTTCTGGCGCAGATACTCGTCGAAGTGAAGGAGAAAGCGCGAAACTCAATCAACCGGTTTTTTCATGCAGAGTGATGAGGTTGTTTGGCAGGTACACACTCCAACCGTGATGTGCTCCGCGCCCCTGCCCCGCTCACTGTCCCTTTCTGTCCCCTCGCCGCAGATCATCAACCACGGTCACTGCAGCTACAAAGTGAAGACCAGTGGTGATACATTTTGCAGGAACAAATACAGCGTCACAGGACTCTGCAATCGAAGTTCATGCCCTCTCGCCAACAGCCGTTATGCGACCATTATTGAGGAGGGAGGTGAGATCATAGACTGACGCTTTTCACGACAAAACGCAGATCTCGACTGTTCCAGCTCTTTCTACGAATCCCCCCACACACAAGCAAAGCTGGCTTCCGGAACGACACTGCTCATAAACATTTTCTGACCCGGGTAAAAATGCAGGCACCGCATACTTGTGCATGAAGACGGTGGAGAGAGCGCATAAGCCTGCGACGCTATGGCACCGAACTGCTCTTGACAAGAACTATGCCAAAGCACTCAAGCAGGTTGACGGTCTATTGTCGCACTGGTCAGTCAGTATGCATGCTCACGATCGGGTCGGATGTTCTCATCTTTTCTCGACATTTCACTCGTTTCATGTTGTAAGAAGCGCGTCTGACAATCATCTCGTCACACAGGTCGCGATTCCTTGTACATAAGAGCAAGCAACGCCTCACAAAGATTACACAGTTTTTCATGAGGACACGCAAGCTGCTGCATGAGAAAAGGTGTGAGGCACATGCCCTTGGTGTAGACTGGAGATAGTGCCGATCATACGAACATGCACTCACAACCATACTTACGATTTATCTTAGGCCAAACCTTGTCACTCTTCCCGCGCGCGAAGTTAAGAGAGAAGCACGGAGAGAGTCAAAGGTACACCTGATGCTTTGCACTTTGCAACAAAAGTGTCACTTTGTGCGGTCTTCACTGATGCACTGTTGTTTTCTCTTTCCTCAGGCACACGTTGCCGCGCAACTTGAAAATTCTATCGAGAAAGAGCTGCTTGAACGGCTGAAATCGGGAACGTACGATAGCTATCAATCGCACGACTTGATTAAGTATCACAATGTGATTGCCCCGGAGAAGGTACGAGAACAGTTTTTTTTGTTTTACGACTGGTTGCACACTACCGAGCAAATACAAGATACTCACGACGTTATCAATCGAATTGGCTCGCAGAAGAAGAAGAGCACTGGCCGAAAGCACATGGAGATGGAGTTCGAGGAAGGAGAGGTGCCCAGTATGCCGAGTTGAACTTCATTGAGAAGCTATAAATGCACGAGCTGTTAGATCCTGACGTAGCTTGACTGCGAGAAGCTGAGTTTGTCCAGTTTTACCGTCTAAAGTAAGAGGACTACAAGTAAGTACCAGCAGCAGGTATTGCTATCATAGACTATGAATGTACTACGTTCGATACGAAATACAGTACAGTATTCTATGAATATTTGAGGGTTTACGGTACACTGCTCGTTCTAGTACATAGAAGAATGTCATATTACGAGATGTCCTACTAATCGGTTATGTCGCCTACCTCGCTCCTCGTCCTCAGAAATTATCTAAAGTAGACTACTTATTTTCGTATTAATATCATACCTTCTTCGAAGGTTATATATATCTCAAATTGTCTTGGTCTACAGCATACTTGTTCTTCGGCAAATAAGCCGTGCGGTTCTACTGGGAATCTCAAGTGGAAATGTGTCCGGCCTATCGAGAGCGGATAACTCAGCTTTTCTGGGTTGAGGTTAAGTTTTTAAGAAAATTTTTTGAGATAACTGGACGTTCTTGAGTTACGAATTACCGGAAACGACCAAAATCTGTGCCCCCTCTATGGGTTTTGGGAACCAAGAATAGACCGTCGGTAACGTGTCCGCCGTCTGGTGTGCGATGCATGTGCTTGGATCAGCTCGCCATGGCGCAATGCCACATGCGATGATGCGTTGTGTTGATTTTCGTGGTCTCTGTCGCTTT
>Ga0181572_10002053_pt1 | contig 14528 bp, 4 predicted proteins | sample 101ome_26_FD_133004 | JGI IMG/M metagenome (GOLD analysis project Ga0181572, IMG submission 133004) | Coastal salt marsh microbial communities from the Groves Creek Marsh, Skidaway Island, Georgia - 101408AT metaG (megahit assembly) | ecosystem: Environmental > Aquatic > Marine > Intertidal zone... | reverse complement strand
GCCGTGCTCAAGGCAATGCTGGCAAAGAAGGTGCTTCAAAAGGCGCCGCCGGCAACCACTCCGGCCGAGCGTGACGAAAAGGAAGATTCAGGAGATGAAGAAGACAAAGAAGAGGCGGAGAGCGAAGAAAGCGAGGATGATCTCTCCGACGAAGAGGATATGACGGAGGAGCAGCTGCGCATGAATCGCAAGGCTGCGAAACGCTTCGCCAAGGCTGACGCCAAAGCGAAGAAACGCGCTGAGAAGGGTGATTTCTTTGAAGACGAAGCCGAAATGTCTGAGGATGGTGGACACACCGATGATGACGATGACGATGACGATAACATGCGAGATGAAATTGACGACCTCGCGGAGGGCATAGACTTCCGACCAGAGCAAGAGGACGAACGTCGGGCGGCGCGAAGAGCTGCGGCTCACGCAAGAATTGAGCAAGAACAAGACGAAGCAGACTTGGAGAAACTTAAGGAAGCGATGGCAAACGGTTTCAAGCGTAAGAAGGATGGTGTCTTTGACGTGGCTGATAAATGGCAACGACGCAAGCGCAACGCGAATGCGGACGAGGATTCTGACGACGACTTTGATACGGGTCCGGTCATCGAGCGCCCAGAAGAAGCTGTTGAATTATCCGACGACGATGATGGCGAGTGGAGAGAGCAAGCTGCTCGTCGTCGTGCGCTAGCAGCATCGGGAACGCAAGACATGATTATGGATCTTCCCCCAGCTTTCGAGGGCATCACAAGCCAAGAAATTTCTGCAGCCGTCATTGCCCGCACGCAGTCCAGGGATGGAGAATCTCACGAGCCCAGTCAAGGACTCGATGCTCTCAGACGAACCAGTTCGATGCCGCCGCTCGCTCGCACTGCCAGTCAAGCGCTGGGTGCTGGCCCGATGTTGTCCCGTCAAGCGTCAACTTCATTCGTTGGTAAGAAGCGCCAAGCGAGTAAAGTCAATGGACCGATGCTGGGCAACAGCCAAGCCAGTCGCTCTTTTGTCTTTGGTAGAAGCGACTCGCAGAGCCAATGGGGCACAGAAACTGAGGCTCCGACTCAATTCAAGGAACTTGGACGCGACGACGAGGCGCGAGTGTTTGGTTTGAGCAACTCCAATGGTGCCTCAGCCTCGCAAAAGTCCGACACGAAGAGAAAACAATCTCTTTTCTCGATAGTGAATCAAAATATGAACGAAAATGATCAAGGCGCAAAGCGTGCCGCCATTGAGAACGCTTTGAAGAATGCAAAGTCCCAGACGCAAAACTGAGTCGAGTCGCGAACGCGTCCACAAACGGAGGTTTTAGAAACACCTCTCTAGACATTATTAGTGTGGCGAAGGATGTAATGACGCACTTGAATGATTCAGATTTAAGGTGATTTTACTGCAAACAATCACTCTAAACACACCGTTCCTAATTACTGACCGCCCTGCGATCCTCTCTCTATCGCCAGTTTTAACGACACACTACACTGATTCGAAAATGAAGTCGACAACAGCCGTTTACATTTCCATCTCCTTGCCAACGTACGGCTTGGCCATGTTTTCGTCGTCCTTCGGGGTGTGAATGACGACAGTGTCCGGGATCGGCGTGGACGGACCGTTGCGTCCCTTCGGATCGTGGTCAAGCATGATCTTGACGCGCATACCGATGGTACCTTGGCGGAGCAAGGCGTGGCGGGTGCAGGAGACGATGTATTCGCGCACCGGGTTACCAGAAGAGATCATGTAACCATCCTTGAACTTCATCGCCTTGGCACGCTGGCCACGAAGCTTACCGGAGACGACAACTTCCGCACCCTTGGCGCCAGCCTCCATGATGTAGCGGAGCACACCGTAGCACGCGCTGCGTAGGCGAGAAAACAAAGGCAATATAGGTCAGTCGCGCGCTCGTAACCGCGTACAATCGCCGTCGAGATGAAATCATTCGTATCTCCATATCTTCTCATTCCGGGTTCTTCGAGTCTGAGCCACCCGTGCGCAGGCAGAACGAGCCGAGAGACAACAGGTTGACTCTCCCAGTCCTTGCCCTCCAAGTGTGACCCTAGAACCTCCTCTGGATCGGTGCGCACGCGTGCACCGTCGCGACCCGTCGCTCGCGAATCGAGTCGAGCGACGCCGCGGAAACGATGTAAAAAATTAACTCTACATTCATATCCGTCGTCGTCGTCAATGAGTAGTGATATACGTTCCGTCGGACGGCGAGACCGCCGAGAAGCTTGTAGCGAAGGGACTCGCACTGGGCGATGGCGCACAAGCCGCGGTTGTTCACCTTTTCGGCGTACAACTCGACCGTGCCCTCGGCGAAACCAAATCGGCGCTGCACCAAAGAGGTGAGCTCGCGAATGCGGCGACCCTTTTCACCGAGCACGTTCGCGGTGCGCGTCGCGCGGATGATGATTTCCGTGCGAAGCGGCGTGACGCGCACTTCGACGCCAGAGTATCCATCCTCGGCGAGCTCACGAACGAGCATCTCGTTGAGTTCGGCAAAGAACACGCCATCGGCGACGAACTGCGGGGAGAATTGAAACAAAAATTTTATTAGTCAGTCTTTCTCATCCTCGTCTTCCCCCATCGCATCTATCGCTGTCGTTCGCTCGCCCTAATCTCTCCCAGACTCGAGCCGAGCGCAAAAGACCTAAGCCGCCCTCCAACCTAGGACGTCCCATCGCGACGTTCCGACCGTCGCGACCGCGCGCACGACGCGCACGACGCGTAAGACGCGCGATTGTTTACATACCTTGCGCTTCTTGCTGATTTGGCTGGCCATCGTTAGTGTTCTCGTACACACGCGGCGCGGAAAGAGGGCGATCGCAACGCGCGAGCGCGGGGTCGTCCCGTCGCGTCCGGGACGCTCGCCCTTCGAGAGGGTCGCCGTCGGTGGGTGTTTTGTGGTCTTTAATTCGACTTTGAAAGTCTACAGTATGTCTAAAAATATTCGCCCGGCGGTTCTCACTTTCACGAGTCACAAAGCAAGAAGATGGACATCCACCTTTGGTTGGGAGATGATGTGGAGCTAAATTCTACTTTTTATGACATGCGCGTCGCTAAGGAATGGATGGAATTAGGACATTTGCGCCTCGAGCTCTTGGATGCGGCTCGCCTGGGAGTCGAGCATGGAACGAAGGTGGGTAATGCGATCTCTGAGCTCGTCGCACTCCTCGTCGCGCTCACCTATGAGCTCCAAGGCGGCGGCGTATCGCGATTCAAGCTCTGCGCTCGCGTCGTCGCCTTCGGCGAGTCGGCCGGCGTTGACGAGTTCATCGGCAAGAGAGTCTCGCGTTTGCTCGAGCTTTTTGATTTGATCCTGAGCGATCTGTAACTCCGTCTCTCTCGCTGAGAGCTGACTTTTGAGAGTGGCGAGAGTGTCTCGGACAGCGAGAGTCAAACCAGCCTCGTCGCCGATAAGCAACGGAGCGGGCGCTGATTTAACCTCTGTCGCACTCCTGTCGGCTTTTAGCGCTTGCATCTCCTTAGTCATCGATTTGAGCTGGTTTTCGAGCTTTGAGACGTTCTCAAGGAGTTCGGCGCGCTCTTGCTCCCAGCCTTCTCCGAGCTGTTTGCATTTACCGCGCTCTTGCGCGAGCTGCTGTTTTATCTTGCTCTCCCGCTCTCGAGACTCCTCCTCGATCGCTGCAATGCGTCCCTCTTGCTCAGCAAAAGTTTCGTGCATCTTGTTTATCTTGGCAGTCTGCGTCTTGTTCTTCTCTATCTCTGTGTCGCGCTCTGATTTGAGAGATTCTATCTCAGCTCTTAGCTTATCCACACTTTCCATCGCAACCCGTTTGTCCGTCATCGCAGCTTGCCTTTCGTCTAACGCCGCAGCCTCGCGCTCCGCCGCAGCTTCTGCCCGCGCCTCGGCTTCGGCAAGACGAGCGTTTGAAACCTTTTCAGTCGCCGCCCACGCTTCCGCATTTTCTGCTGCTTGCAATTGCAAGGCTTCAATCTGCCTCAAAAGAGGGCGCGTGCTCTCCGGCATGCGCCTGAGCAATTCGTCGTGGCTACTTTCTGCAGCCTGACATCTCTCTTCAACGGCGGCTAAATCGTTCTTAAATCTTTCTTCCTGTCGCTCTAAAGCCGACGTAGAGCGCTGCAAAGAATGCTGAAGATCAGATATCTGATCCTGTAGAGCCTGTTCGCGCTCTCGCATCGTCTTCACTTCAGACGCGAGCTCGTCGCTCCTGGCTACGCTCGCCTTGACTTCAATGTCAGTGAGCTCCTCCTTCGCTTGAGCGAGCTTTGACAGATAGTACTCCTTTTGCTCGCTGAGTTCTTTCGATAGCCGAGCTTTTTCATCGTTGTACCGCTTTTGCCAAGACTGCAGATCTTCGTTCATTTTTGCAACTGAAGCTCCTTGATTCTCGATTTCAGCATTCATTCCGTGCTGTTGCTCGTCACGCTCTTTGAGCTCTTTTCTAAGCTTTTTAATAACTCCCTCCATCTCCGCCTGCTTCTTACTCAGCGTCTCACCTTCCGCCATGACATCTTTGATAAACTCATCCTTCTCCTTGACCAAAAGCTCCGCGCTCTCTTGCGCGTCTGCGCGCTTCTTCAGATCTTTATTGAGCTTTGTGAGTTCGGCGACGCGAGCCTCTGCAGTCTCGAGCTTGCGCTCGGCCGAAATTGCACGCTCCACGATATCCTCTTGCTCCGCGTCTAAAGAAGCGCGCTGCACGGCTCGTCTCGCAATCTCTTCCTCGCGAGCCGCAAGCTGTCTCTTCACATCCTTCAGCTCTTTTAAAACATCCTTAACATCAATCCCATCCGTTTCCGTTTCGGTTTCGTCGCTCACTTTGGTTTCCTCGCTCGGGTGATCTTCCTTCGTCTTTGGCGGCGATGAAACCGGCGCTCGTCCACTCGCGGGCTCTGACTTTATAACATTTGCAACCGAACCCCCCGCACGCGCCTCCGACGCGTCGATCGCGTCATCTTCCTTCGTCGACGTAGCTGCGACTATCTCCTCAGCGCCCGACGTTCCCGTTGTCGTCGAACTCACGCCGAACGCCTCATCCGCTCGCTGTTCCAACTCCTTCGCCGCTTCGCTCGCCTTCTCCGCGAGCGCATCCGCCATTCCCCTAACATCCACAGAGTTCAGTTCGTTCAACGCTTCGCTCGCCCGCGCGCTGATGGACGACGCGAGAGAATCAAAACTAAAGTTGTTCCAATCCGACGTCGAGGTTCCACCACCCACCGATGACCAGAGGGACTGCGCGACGGTCGTCGCCGCCGAAGAGGAAGACGCCGCCGTCTCTTCTCCTGGCGTCTCCTTCCCCGGTTCCGACGTCTCGCCCGACATGGCTAGCGGAATTCCGTTCGGTGTGCGTCGACGACTGCGGCGCAATTCACATCTTGACTGCATTCATCTTCAGTTCGTCCTCGTCCTCGTCAACCCCATTAACGAACGCGCGTCGCCCGGAACGCGGTCGTGAGAGGGAGAGGAATGGGGATGGGTGGTGAAGACGACGACGGCGACGACGGGACCGCGGTTCGAGCGCTGCCGCCGAGAATGGTGATATCGCGCGAGCAAGCCCGTCGGTTGGGAGAGTTGCACGAGTTTTGGTGCGCGCGAAAGTGTTTCGTTTGGGAGATTTTGAACGCGCGAGAAATCATCGTCGTAGACGACGGCGGCGACGGCGGCGATGCGATGGCGGAGCGCTCTAGAGCAGACGCGTCGACGGGGAGCGTGAGCGATGGGGTATTGGCGAGTGAGTTGTATGAAATGGCTACGCCCGACGCGAGAGCTTGTGCGTCGGTTGGTCGAGAGAGTCGTCCACAATCGGTCATTCGAAGAGTCGATATCTGTGGGTTTGTCGTGGAACGTCGCACGCGAAAGGATTCAAAAGTCATCTTTACGCTCGATGATGGATCTGGATGCATCGAGTGTGTGGTTTGGACCCAAGACACGGACGGCGCGTCAAACGGGAGCGCAGAGCTGTTTGGCATTGCCGGCACCGCCGACGGCGCGGCGATGATGGTGAAGGGTATTCGCGTTGGTACGTTGGCACGCGTGCAGGGGAAAATCAGGGACTGGGAGGGACATCGACAGATTAATGCGATTGGGGTGCAAGTAGACCTAGATCCGAATCAGGAATTGCTGTTTTGGCTAGACGTGGCGGGTGCCGGAAACGCAGAATGAATGTTCTTTTGGATTTACCTGTAGCTATTGCACCAAAAGGAAGTTGCTAGTTAACTAGAGATTGCTAAATAGATTGCTAAAATTATACACTTTCCCAGACTTGACGCGTGTATCGAAGAACGATGCGACGCGCGTCGGGAGATTAAACTTAACGTGGTGAATCCATGTCCGAGTCAGAACTGATGTCTGGCGCATCCTCTCGAGATGATACCCCAGAGTCACCTACTCCCGTCTCTTTTCTGTTCGCTTTCGCTTTCGCTAGCCAACCACCTAGCAAAGAAGAGGACATTGGACTCAGTCGGGATTGTCTTCTTTGGTCAAATGTGAGTTCTGGATCACTTGAAGATTCGAGCTCAGAGCTTTCTGTGGACGAATCTGAAGTGGAGCGCTCCGCGTCTTGTTGCGATGGCGTCGACATTTTACGCTGTCGTTCCGGCTTTTTGACCATACGGACATGTTGCAACCACGAGTTCATTATCGACGCTCCCAGATGGGAAAGATTTGCGTGCGATGACGACGGCTGACTGCTTGGAGATGTATCGGCAGAATCAAAAGAATCATCGGAAACATCTTCATCAATAGTTGACAAACCTGCTCGCATTTCTCTGGCTCGTGCTAACCAATCTCGCATCACATCCTTCGATACAGAACCCATGTGCTTCGTCGACTCGAATTTTACTTCAGCATCGCTATCACTACCAGAGGAGAAATCTGTTGAAGAAAAGGATGCCGGAACTTGTGTTGACGATTGCCTATTTGCGCGAAGTTGCTTGACCGCTGCCAACCAACCCGTGAGGGCGGCCGAAGCGCTCTCGGATAATTTAACCGGTGCGAAGCGTTGTACTCCAGCTTCAGTTTCGCTCTCAGACGTATCGGACAGCATAAGCAGGTGACTACCTCTTCCTGATGCGCGCGCTGCCGCGTGCGTCAGCCAGATGCGCATGATGTGATTCGAACCTTCGGTAAGTCTCACTTCACCGTAATCATCGTCTATGTCGTCATCGGAATCAGACATCTCACCAGCTTTCATGCGCCGTCGCACAGCCTTGCCAAGCTTCAAGCGCTTAGCAGTACGGGGCGAAAGGATCTCTTGCAACTGATCGATCACCCAATCTCTATTCTTTGACATGAACAGATGGCGGAACTGGTCGTTCGTCAAGTCAGCCGTGGTGATGGACAACGGATCGGCTGGAGCCTGGACTTCGGCTTGTTTTGCGATTGCTGGCACAAATATCGAAGAGAAATCTTCATCGACGTCATCTTCGACAATCATGTCACCGCTCGTGATGGCTGACGTAATGCGCCACAAACCAAAACGGTCAGCGGCGATGAGAGCCAAGCGCTTGCCGCAGTAAGAAGCACCAAGTACCATGATGACAAACGCCCAGAATAAGATGTCACCGAACATGTTGTAGTTCGCTCTGAGCATCATTGATAACGAAAGAACAAATAAGAAAGATCCAGAGCCACCGAGCGCCAAAACAAAGTAGAATTGGCTTGAGAAACACATCTGGTCAATCGCCCGCAGACCGGGATCGATTGATTCATCATACACTCTCTCAAGACCCTTCCATCGCGACGTGCGATTGACGAAACGATAGCGAGCATACTTTAAATATTCGTACACTTTCCAGCCGTGGAATAGTTCTTGAATATTGAACGTCAAAACGTCCATAATAATCTGGAATGGGATAATGACAACTGAGAAGAGGAAGTAAATCAAAAGATCTCTCTTACGGAAGCCATACAGATACGAAAGACGCAAGTGGTCGTTGAAATCCCAGAAGAAGAAAATGAAGAAGGGCGACATGTACACTCCCGCTGTGTTGACACCATATGCAGCCAAGAAACCCATCAAATCCTCAACGAGCGTATCTTCCGCGTCCACAGCAACTTCTTCTTCCTCTTCGTCATCATCTTCAAAATTGAAGGGTAACATGTCCATCACGAAGTTGACGAGTGCGCTGATTTTGTCGGGAAGCACGATGGCACAGTACGCGATAAATGCATCCAAGTAGACATATTCTACCATACCCATGATGGTCTCAAAGAAAAAGCCCAGTGTGAAATCAGTGAAGTCATCAGCCCCAATGGTGGCAACGCCAACAGAAGCAGATAGTACAACTGAAATAGGCGCGAGTAGGAAGGCTTCTCCTAGGGCAGTCTCAATCTGCATTTCCAGTACGACGTGCACGACTTTCAAAAGGAAGAAGATTGTGAAAAACTGAACCCCGAAAGTGTCCGTGAACGAAAATTCAATTAGGAAGACGTTTGTGACGTTGACGAGAATATTCATCAACACAAAATGGCTTCGTTTCCATACTTCTGGTTTGAACATCACTTCATCGACGTAACGCTCATCCTCGAGCTCCTTTTCTTCTTCATCCTTGAGTTCAGCTGGCACCAAAATTTCTGCACAACAGCCCATCATGTACATTGAAACAGTGAGGAAGCAAACTGCATATCTACCACTCGTCGCTTGTTCGACGACGGCTTCGTCTACCTCACGGCCAACGTTGTCAATACTAATGGGGAACTGAGTGAGAATAGGGAAAGCAGTGAACGCCGCCCGGAAACCAAACTGAGCAGAAATGAACGGTAGCATTCCGAGCGTAACACCCATCAATGGAGGACCTAACATGATCCTCAAATATGGCAGGAAACGGAATCTTGGTGGTTCTTTGAGTAGTGTAAAAATTCGTACAACTACCCAGACTGCAAACACGAGAAGTACTGCAAGTAGACCAATAGCCACGAACAGAACGAAGTAGAAGAAGAAATCAAACGCGAAGAAGTTCAGCAAGTCGAACCATCCTAGAGCAGACATACTCACAGTGAGAGTGTAACTACCATCGTGACCGTTGGCGTTCACATACTCATCCATCGTGACTGTAGCGGCGATAATACGTTTGTCTTGTTCTGTTCTTTGATAGTAAAGGATCTCAAACGTGACAGACGTTGGGATGATTCCCGCCGTGACAACCAGACCTTCCACTGGTGCAAAGATTACTGGAATAGTCTCCTGAGCAATAATGTCATTGATGTATTTGCTCTTGTCGATGGGCGGTTCAGTCTGGTCATTGGCCAGGATACTCGCGGCAAACAGGGCTTCTTGACTTTCTGCTTCCGCAGTTAGGTGAAAGAGCGTTTCTCCTTCAGCTTCATACCAGCGTTTCTTCGCTGATGCTTCAGCAAATGCCTCTTCATAAAAGCACTCGACTGTGATTGATACTTCATCCGCAACGGCGGCTTGTACCTGAGGAGAGTACTGCTCGATAAAGATAGTTTCTTCCGGAGGTACCAAGTTCACACTGCCGTAAGACACAAACTCGCGGTCGGCGCCGAACATGACAGGCGTGTAGCCTGTTTCGGTAATATGCGTAAAATAAATGTGACTGTCAAATCCCCGGCAAGCCGAGAAGAAGGGAAGATAGTCCATGGCAAAGAGGGTTTGATCTGCAGACCATAACCCCTCGTTCAACAAGTACTTTTCTTGCTCAACGATGTCAGGTAGAGAAACGACTACAGATTCGTCATTGCGCCCTTCCTCGTCAAGAACCACCCAGTCCTCTTCATGGACTGTTGTCAAGTTAAAATACGCCTGGCTGGGATAGTCAGACGGAGACAAGATTTGCAGGCTATCACTCGATAAATATTTGAACTTCTTCCACTCTGCGCCATACGTCGAGTTGTAGTCCAGTGTAGCTCTGGCGTCGTTTCTTCGGCAACCGGGATCTTGAGTAATCGAAGCACATTCGAAGTAGTCATTTGACACAGAACGATAAAAAGTTGATGCCAACGGGGCATTGAGCGGCGACTGGAAATCTGCATCAATCTCGAATGGAAGAATAGCGTGCACGGAAAACGTGGGTTCAGCGCTCGCTCGGGTTGGATAGTCTGTATCGATGCACACAGTGTTGAGGAAGCTCACTCTGTTGTCAGCTTGATAGCGCCCATCGAGCATACGAAGTTCAATCCTGAATGGCATATCATCGAGAGCCTGAAGCTTCAATTGATGCATACCACGCTTCCACACGTAGCTCCCCCATGCTGGATTATCGACGTTGTAGCCAGTGGCACTTCCATCATTGTTTCCAGAAAACCAAAACGGCATTTCAAGCGATTCTTGTGACGCTGGACACTTCTTTTCCTGTTCTTGCCCAGCAAAGGGCTTCATATTGATCCATGTGATGCCATCTCCGACATCCCAAGGTGGGCACGGCACCGTCTTGTAGTCAGATGTAGCACAGATTGTATCGTCTATCACTGGATCAGTGAAGATGAGGAGCTCATAGTGTTCGCCGTACTTGAGCTCTTCGTTGATGAATCTCCAATCAAGATTGATTGTTGCTGTATGCCCTCTCGGTAGAGTGAACTTCATGAGTGGAACGTCATTCTCATCAACGGCAACATTGGTACCATCATCGGACAAAATGAACGTTGGATTTAACAGATCAAAGTTTCTGTTTTCGCACGCACCCATGTACTCGAATGGGTCTCCAGATTCGGTGGAGTTTGAATTGGGATCTGATGAAGACGTTGTGTTCGTCGTATTCGCAGATGCCGCTGCGCTTGGATCAGCCTGCAGAAGCTGGCGTCCAGCGTCAATTTGAGCCCTCAATACTGTGGCGGCATCGGGATCGAGTGATTGAAGTGAGCTTGCCGCAGCTACGGGATCTGTGACGTTTCCAACATCCTTGTTGATGATTCGGTAATATGCTTTTTCGATCAGATCAAAGGTGACTGGCATCACTCTCCAGAAAGTGATCAGGTCAGCGGAGCAGTCATCCAGGCTTGTCGCAAGCGACGAAGACTGGGTGCCCGTTGGACATCTTCGAAGCACTTGTCCTGTACCTTCTGGACAGAAGAAGCAACTTTGACATGGGAACTGAGTACGAGTAGTGTAAGAAGAACCAGCCGGGCAATAGTATCCTGCCGGACACTTGTTGTGGAACTGAGTCTCTGGAGTGGTCCCTTGGCCACAGAAGTACCCATCAGGGCACTTATGCGCTGCTATAGAGGTACGCGCATCGCACACGTAACCCTCGGGACAGAGCTCGGCTTCGCCTTCTGCGTCGAGTTGGATTCGCACACACTTTGTCTCGTCATACAGTGCATTATCGGCATCGCAGAAAGCTGAGTATTCGTTCGTTGCGGCTGTGCCAGCACCACGCGGTTTGTTGTTGCTCATACCGTCAATAGCACACACGAGACCAGCGTTACACGGTGCACATAACGATTCTTCTGTCAAACCTTTTACTGGAGACCAGGTGCCTTTTGGACATTGTCTGCACGTCAAAGAATCTCTAAAAGAGCGGAAGTAGCCTGCATCACAGATGACCGGTACTGCAGTGCCCTCTTCAACACATTCGAAACCCGCTGGACAGTCTAGACAAGCCTCGAATCCTTCATACGGTGTGTAGTAACCTGGCAGACATGTTGTCGATGCTGCGTTACCTGAGCCTGATGCGAAGGAGCCACGCTGTGCTGGAATAGGAATGTATGTGCGCTTTGGGCAGTAATGACCCTTTGGACACGGTCGCATCGGATTGTAGACGGTTGTCGCCGACTCAGACACGATTGTCGCGTCGCCCGTCGCCCATTCACAGAAGCTACCTTCTTTGCACGGCTGAGGTTGCTTGAATGAACCTTCTTTCTCAACGGCCGTCGCGACACCTTCAGTACAGAACGTCCCTGGTTTACATGGCTTTGGTCGGAAATTCTCCGGATCTAAAACAATGCCGGCAGACTCTCCCGCAGCCACGATACGATCTTCATCGAGAACAGCGAGAGGATCGGCGGTGACGGTATTGTTCAAACAGTAATGCCCCGCAGGACAACGCGTCTCTGCAACGGCAAGACCTTCGGCATCGCAGACAAAACCAGGTGTGCAAAGCTCTGGCTTTTCACGCGCGAAACCTGGACAAATTGTACCAATTGGACACTTTTGGCAAGAGTCCTTCCCGTACTCGGAATTATACTCTCCCGGAAGACAAGGTTTGGGCTCTGCGTTTGCCACTCCTGGGCAGTACATAGCTCGCGGACAGCGAAGTTGTTGGCCGGGCGGACAATAATGCCCTGGTGGGCATGGACCAGAGCCCTGTGGTGTGATAGAACCGGGTTCACACACATAACCAGCGTAACACTGCTGTGGCGTCGTGAAGTTGTAGGCAATACTTTCTTTCGAGACAACGCCAGCAGTACAGTACATTCCGAACGGACATGGCAGCGGTCGTTCTGGAATTGAGAAATCTGTGAAGTTGCTCGTTCGGGTTCCTTCCAAGCAGTAATGCCCCGGAGGACAAGGCTTGTTAGGTAGTGCGAGGCCCGTAGAGTCACATACGGAGCCACGTGGACACACAACTGGTGTCATCGCTCCGGAGTCTGGAGAGATGTAACCAACAGGCGTTGGTAGGCAATCCGCCTGACCTGTTCGCGGTTGGAATGTACCTGGTGGACAGAGAGTGAAGTTCGTTCCACCACCGCAAAACGCGCCACGCGGACAAAGAATTGGTTCGCTCTCCGGACAATAAGAACCCGGTGGACACTGTGCAAAGTGGAAAAGCAACCGTTGCTCCGAAAAGTCGACACCATTTGTTGAAACTTCAACAAAAACAGTACGCGTGCCTGTTTGCTCCTGGCCTGCTATACATAAAATGGACCTGGACGTCAGGAAGGTGGCAGGCGTGAGCTCGCTTCCGAATCTACAAGTCAGACCAGTGGTGTTCACAAAGTTCGAGCCTGTTATGAACACCGGGCTCTTGCCGCCACTCAAGCCAACTCTAGGAACAATCCCAGAAATTCGCGGTGGCAACTGATACTTGAATGTCACTGTGTTCAACGTCGAAAGATCACGATCATTCGCTGAAATACTGAAACTGACATCGCGTGGCACACTCGCAGGCGTTATGCACGTCAAAACGTGGTTTTGAGTTCTGAAGGACGAAATGGGAAAGAAAGTTCCCACTTTGCAGCTGTACCTAACATCATCACGCAGACCAACGAGCGACAGTTGAACCGCGGTTCCACCGTCTTTTGAACCAGTTTCTGGAGAAATGCCAGTGATGGATAAATCATTGACATGTTCGAAGGCAGTTCCATACTCGGCAACATACGTCTCGTAGTCACCTGGACTCATGCCAAAACCAACAAGCTCACTCGATGCGGGAGGCGTCACACAAACCGCAAGTGCGGAAGACACAATGTGCCCCTCCGTAGACTCTGCCCCAAATACACAGTATTGTGATTCATGCAAGTTTTTGCCCTCTACATGTAAAATGGTCGTGCCACTGATTGGCCCAAGAATTGGATGCATGTTGAGCACAGCGGGAGAAGCAAAAACCTCGAAAACTACTGGTCCAAATGCATCTGTTGAAACAAGAAGTTCCAAGGTCGCGAAGCCAACCCTGGCAGGAGGTAAGTTACACCAGACGGCACCATTCCCTGAAACCGAATGAAACTCTGCGTATACAGCAGTACCATCCAGCCTACAGCCCAACGGGTAGCCCTGAGGGAAAGCAGCCATCGTGACATCGGATAGAAATTGAAGCTCAGCTCTGCCAAATTCCACCCCTCTGTTCGGTCTGAAAGACACAAGTTCAGGCGTCTGGAAGTATTGGAAGGTGCCAGCTTCGTAGAAATCTCTCCGATTGTATGATAACAAAGCAGAGATTGAAGTGTCTCTGAGTCCTGCGGGTGTGATGCAAGTGACACTCTGGCCTTGACGCTCACCAAGAATGGGTCCTATTGAACCAAATCGACAGTACACATCGTTTGCGATGTTCGCCTCTACCAGGTTCCATACCGTGAACGAAGCCACAGTTCCTCCGTGTTCTTGGCCAGACTGCGGACTGATCATCTTGAAGTCGAAATCTTCAACAAAATCAAAACCAGAGCCCAGCTCCGAGACGTCAAGTTCGCTGTCGTGAGGACTGATTCCAAACATTGCCAAGGATGCGTCACTAGCAGGGGATTCACACCAGCTCAAGCTCGAAGAGATGGTTCGAGCTGGTGATTTATGATGTCCAAAATGACATTGAGCCGCATTGTGTAGATCTTCTCCCAGGACGTGAATGACCGAACCGCCACCTGCACCAGCGAGGTTTGGTAAGATGCTGCTTAACACCGGACGCGAAAAAATTTCAAAGGCCAAGCCTGGGCTTTCAGGATTCATTGTTGTCAGCTCAACGAAACCAGCCGACGACGTCGGAACCGTGCAACTTATGGTATAATCCACGCAGCCCCGTTCGTTTCCGCCCGAACAAAACGATGTTCGCTCGACTGTAGTGGCTGGGACAGATAGCAAGCCAAAATTACATCCTTCCGGAGAAGAACTCAACTCGTGCCAGAGTGCGGATAACTTGACGTCTGTGAGACCTTCCGTTGAAGCTCTACTTGGCACTGC
>Ga0181572_10002047_pt1 | contig 14564 bp, 12 predicted proteins | sample 101ome_26_FD_133004 | JGI IMG/M metagenome (GOLD analysis project Ga0181572, IMG submission 133004) | Coastal salt marsh microbial communities from the Groves Creek Marsh, Skidaway Island, Georgia - 101408AT metaG (megahit assembly) | ecosystem: Environmental > Aquatic > Marine > Intertidal... | reverse complement strand
TGCCAGATAACACAATTACCGCAGGTTTCGCGCGTTTAATTGTGAGTTCCCGGACGATTCCGTTTCTATACCGACGGGCGCGACGATACCTGTGCGTGCCATCGACGTACGTTCGAACAGTTTTCGGGGATCACGAGTCGCCGGGAAATGCCGAAATCAATGGCGCAGAGCGCCGTTATATCCGCAAAGCTGAAGGCATCGCCGGCCAGAAATTCGTACGTCCCGAGCTGGTGGTCGATCTTGCTGAAAAACCGCCCGAGGCGAAGTTCGCCGCGTTTCGCCAGCTCCGGAATCTGCGGAATGTCCACGTCGTAGCCGGCAAGGCCCCGGCCAACGAACAACCGATGGGTGTTGCGAAAGACCTCCGATACCGCCATCAGACCTTCCCATTCGGCCAGCCGGTCCCACATTTCTATCTGCGCGGCTTCCATAGGATTGCGCCCCATGAGGGGATTTTCCGGATATATCGTTTCAAGATACCGGCAGATTGCCGCCGCCTCGCCGATCCAGTCGCCATCGTCCAGTTCCAGCAACGGGACCCGCCGGTGCGGATATTTTTGGCAGTACCAGGGGCTCAGTTCACCCGGATTGTCCGGATCGCTGGCCTCTACAATCTCGATTTCGATGCCTTTTTCGGCAACGAATATCGTCGCACGGCGCGGGTTGGGCGCGGTTAGCCAGGTATAAAGCTTCATCCTTCGGTCTCCGCCGCGATGAACCTGTTCAGCAACTGGCGCGCCTGCAGAACCGGCGCATCGGCGTTTACGTCTATCGCCTGCCAGCCGTTCGTGAGGTCCAGGGATTTCTGCTGCGCCTCGACGATTTCGATGTCTTCCGAAAAAATGCGTTCGAATTCCGCGTGCATCGCCTCGGTTACGGCCGCATCGTCCGTCCTGTAGTTGCGCCCGACCGACCAGAAATAGTGGCAGCTGGTCTCGGTTTCGGGCGTCATGAAATGCGCGGTGTGCAGCGTCACCCCCTGCGACCGGTCGCCGGTCTCCGCGCCTGTTCCGGCTAGGGCGCATCCGATATCGAACGCACACAGGGACGGTGGCGTGAATTCCCACAACAGCCAGCGATCGACGTTTTCTTCCGAACCGATGGCGCGGGCGAAAGTCGGCGACGGGACCACATCCATCATCCAGCGCCCGGCGCTCACCGTGCGATCGGAGCGTTCGACCTTCGGAGGCGTGTCGGTGATCGCGCTGGAGCCCAGCGTGTCCGGGTGCACAAACGGCGCATGCGTGTTATCGAGCTGGATGTCGATCAGCAGGTCGTAGCTGCAGGCGACGTTCAGATATTTACCGGTCGCCGCCCAGCCCGGATCGTCGCGCCAGAATATATCGGGAATGAGTGCGGGGTCGGCTGCGTCAGGGTCGCCCATCCATATCCACAACCAGTTGTGACGTTCTTCCAGCGGATACCGGCGTACCGACGCACCTGGCGGGACGCGCCTCTGTCCGGGGACGTTCACGCAGGCGCCCAGCGCGTCGAATTCCAGCCCGTGATAGCCGCACTGCAGGTGTCCGTCGACGACCTGTCCCAGCGATAGCGGCAAGTGCCGGTGACAGCACCGGTCTTCCAGCGCCGCCACACTGCCGTCCCCTGTCCGGAACAGCACGACGGGATCCCCGAGAAACACTTTTCCGACCGGCGCGTCCGTCACGTCATCCGGCTCGCCGGCGATATACCAGCAGTTTCGTAAATACGCGGTGCGTGGCTCCGTTGGCGTTTGTTCCCGGCGATGATACCGTTGATCGCGCAGGAAGAAAAAGGGGGGCCGGATGTCCGGTTGGGACTACATCGTCGTCGGCGCGGGATCTGCGGGCGCCGTAATCGCCGCACGATTGTCGGAAGTACCGGCCAACCGGGTGCTGCTTGTGGAAGCCGGACGCGACACGCCGCCTGGCAATGAAGGCGACGAAGTCCGCGACCCGCTCTACCGCGCGACCTACAACACCCGGAATACCTGGCCGGGCATCATGGCACAATGGCAGCCATTGCCGCATAACGACCCCGATTCCGTGCCGGCCTTTCCATACGATCAGGGTCGCGTAATGGGCGGAGGATCCTCGGTCAATTCGATGGTCGCGATCCGCGGCATGCCCGGTGATTTCGAAGAGTGGGTAGACGCCGGCGCCACGGGCTGGGGCTGGAACGACGTCATCAAGTATTACAAACGGCTCGAAACCGACACGGATTTCGGCGAAGACCCGCGCCACGGCAATGACGGCCCCGTCTCCATCCGCCGGCATAAAAGATCCGACTGGCCGGGGTTCTGCGATGCGATCGCGTCGGAGCTGCACCGCCGTGGCTTCGGATACGTAAAGGACATGAACGTCGAGCCGCGCGACGGAGTGTGCGCCGTCGCGCTTACCAGCACACCGTCGTTGCGCCAGTCCACGGCAATCTCCTATCTGACAAACGAAGTCCGTGCGCGCGCCAATCTGAAAATCCGCAGCGATTGCCTTGTCGAACATCTGGTTTTCGACGGCACGCGCTGTACCGGTGTCCGCGTGCAGACCGGCGAAGACCGGGAAACCCTGTCCGCGAAAGAAATCATTGTCTCCGCGGGCGCCCTGCAGTCCCCTGCGCTCCTGATGCGGTCAGGCGTGGGTCCGGCCGAACATCTGCGGACATACGGAATCGAAATCGTCGCCGACCGGGCCGGCGTGGGCAGGAACCTGCATGAACATCCGACCTGTATCCTGGCAGCGCATCTGCGTTTCAACGGAATGCAGCCGGCCGCTTTACGCGCGGCGGGCAACATGGCGCTGCGTTATTCGTCGAAACATGGCGACTGTCCGCCGCATGATTTCTATGTCGCCATCGCCAACAAAGTCAGCTGGCATCCGCTCGGCAATCGCATAGGGGGCGCGATCGCCGCCGTAGTGAAACCATATTCGCGAGGGGCGGTAACGCTGCAAAGCGCCGATCCGACGATCAATCCGCGTGTCGCCTTTCATGTAATGGAAGACAACCGCGACATGGCCCGCATGAAGATGGCTTTACGCCTGTTTTACGAAATCTTCCGCAGCGACGCGGTGAGACAGGTCACGACCGAAGCCTTCCCCGCTGCGTTCTCCGCCCGGGTGCGCAAGCTCAACATGGAAACCCGCGCCAACTGGTGGAAATCGTTTGCCGGCTCGATCCTGATGGATATGCCGGGCCCGGTTCGCCGCGCAGCGCTGAAAACGCTGATCGCGCCCGGACCGTCGCTTGACGACATTTTCGCCACTGACGCCTCGCTCGAATCCTGGATCCGCGAAAACTGCCGCGGCTTCTTTCATCCTGTGGGTACCTGCCGGTTCGGGCGCGAAGACGACCCGATGGCCGTCCTGGATCCGGCCGGACGGGTATACAGTGTCGAGGGGCTTCGCGTCGCGGATGCTTCTGTCATGCCGGCGATCACGCGCGCCAACACCAATCTGACCGCGATCATGATCGGCGAGAAAGTCGCCGATTTAATCAAGGAAGGGCATTAAGCCGCCGGGCGTCTTGCCTCCGCGAAGGCGCTTGCATTCGTGCGCACGCCCGCGCCCCCCGCACCGCGCACGACATCGACGATCGCCGCGGCATTCTCCGGGTCGCTATCGCCGCGCCAGGCGACATGCCCGTCGGGGCGGACCAGACACAGATCGCAGGCGTAAAGTTCGCGCGCGCCTGCCGTGTCCACGGTTTCGACCGCGAGCGGCATGCCGACCGCCGCGGCGGCGGCGACAAGCTTCGGCGCTTCCGGCGCGTCCGGTCCCAACCGCAGCAGAGTGAAGCCAGCTCCGAACAGATCCAGCGTCGACCGGCCGTCATCCAGCCAGATATGCGGCGCGCGGGCACCGGGGCGGGTGGATTGTTCGTACTCGACGATTGTCAGCGGCGGGAATCCGGACCCGTCGTCAACGCAGACCGGCGACGTGTCGTAACGGTATCCGACGGTCACGCCTTCCTGTTCGTATTCCTCGTTGTAACCGCCGGTTTCGATCACGTGTTTGGCGTCGGCGCGAAGCGCCTCTCCCTCCGCGCTGTCCTCCGCAATCGCGGGTCCGGACGGCAGTTCCACGAGTTTCTTGAAATTCGCCGTCGCTTCGACGTTGTTGCGGATGGCCACCGGTTGCCGGTCGGCGAAATAGCTGTCGAGAAGATGCTGCCCGCCCCACCCGTTCAGAACCGCCGACAGCTTCCAGGCGATGTCGACCGCCTCCTGAATGCCTGTGTTCATACCGAGACCGCCGGTCGGCGAATACTGATGCACGGCGTCGCCGGCCAGGAACACGCGGCCATCGTGGTATCGGTTGGCGACACGGCGATGTCGTTCCCACGGAAGGATCGACTTCAGCTCGTACTCGATGTCATCGGACCCGAGCGCGCGCCGGATATGGGTGTGCGCGTCGAAATTCCCGGTATCGGTGATCAGCTCCGGCGTCACCATCGACAGACGCCACAGCCCCCGCCCGTCGACCGCGATGAACTGTCCCCAGAACCCGTCGGCCCCGTACAGCCAGTACATCATGGCCTGATATTTTTCGTGAAAGCGCATTACGTCCTGGCTTTCGAAAAACATGTTGATGTCAAAGGACAGAGGCGCATCACCTTCGAGCCCGATGCCAAGCGTCTCCCGAACAGCGCTGTCGGCACCGTCGCAGGCGACCATATATTGTGCGCGGATCGGTTCGGACTTCCCGGTATCACGGTCTTCGACGATGACCGTCACCCCATCGGCGTCCTGTTCGAACGACCTGAACAGAGTGCGATACCGTGTAGAAACACACTGAAACGATTCGGCGCGTTTCTGGATGACAGGATCGAAGAAAAGCTGCGAACAGCGCTGGTGACCTTCCGGCGTGTGCTGCCACGGCGGCCGATCGTCGTAGGACGGGTAATCGAAGCCTGATATGCGAAAGCCCGACAGGCTGGTCACATAGGCGATATTCATTGGATGTTCGGGCGGCCAGCCGGCCCCGCGAATCTCGTCCGCCAGGCCCCACCGGCGGCAGAACTCCATGGTTCGCGTCGAGATCATGTTCATTTTTGGATGGGAGACGGTGCCATCTCTCCGCTCGATCACCAGGCAGTCGATGCCCTGGTATCCGAGCTCAGTGCCGAGCGCCATACCGACCGGACCGCCCCCGACGATCAATACCGGTATTTCAGTCGCGCTGGCCAAAGCGCCGCCTCCCAGCCGTGGAGCCTCGCTCCGCCCGCTCATGCATCATTAATCGTACAAAGAGTCGTATCGAAGCCGCGCGAAGATGCCGGGAATCATATATTAACTCCAATATATATTACTGATATACTCATAACTATTATGCATGATTTATCACAGCCCAGAAATCTCAACGTCCGGCAAATGCTGGACCTTCTGGCCGTCGTGGAACACGGCGGGGTCACGGCGGCCGCGAAGACGCTGAACGTCTCGCAGCCGGCGCTAACGCGGTCGATCCGCCAGCTCGAGGAAAACCTCGATGTCGAATTGCTCACACGGGAAGGACGCGGCGTGGCGCCGACCCGGTTCGGAGTTTCGCTGGCAGAGCATGCGCGGACCATCGAAGCGGAACTGCGGCACGCGACCCGTAATCTGAACGAACTCCGCACCGTCGAAGCAGGGCATCTGGTTATCGGCGCCTCCCCCATCGGCCTTGCCACATTGGTCGGACCGACCCTGTCGCGCCTGCACGACGAAATGCCCGGGCTGACCGTGGAGGTCCGGAACGATCCGTTCGAAAGCCAGCTGGAGGATCTGGACAATGGCGAAATCGACATTGTCATCGGCGCGCTGTGGGACGGCCAGATTCACAAGCACCTGGTCGAAGAGGTGCTGTTTCAGAACTCTCTGTCGGTCATTCTGCGGAGCGATCATCCGCTGACACGGAAAAAGGACCTCGGCTTCTCCGACCTGACCGACGAAACGTGGATCATCGCGCGCGGCTCCGCCGCCATCAAACAACTGGTCGCCAACGAATTCCGGTTCGAAGGCAGCACCCCGCCCGTTTTCACGATCGAGACGGATTCAATGCTCTGCGTAAAGGCTCTGCTCCTGTCGAGCGATTTCATCTGCGCCAACCCGGCGGAACTCTTCTCGACGGAAATCGAACGCGGCGTACTATCGGTTCTGCCGTTGCGATGGCATTCCGGCACCCGCCCGATCGGCTTCACGCTGCGCGAACACGGCACAATTACGCCGGCACTCGCCGCGCTGATCGATATTCTCCGCGATGTCGGCCGCGATTTCGCGGAGCAGCAACTCAGCCCTCGACGACGGCGATCCCCTGTATCTCGACCATCATCTCGGGCTGGGCGAATCCGGCGCAGGTAATCAGCGCGCTGCCTGGATAATTCCCGTCGGGAAAGAACTCCTTGCGGAGTTCGGTAAATTCGTTGCCGTAGCGGGAATCGATGATGAAAACCGTCATCTGGACAATATCGGCCAGGGTGCCGCCGCATTTCGCGAGAAACGTTTCGATATTGGCGAACGACTGACGCGTCTGGGCCTCGAAATCCCCGTGCAGCGGCGTGCCGTCGGGTTTCTGGGGCGCGCCGTATCCCGCCAGCCATATAATCTTCTGATCGCTGCCGCTGGTGATAACCGCCGGCGAAAATGACCGGTTTTTCTGCCAGGTCCCATGTATGAATTCTCGTTTCATGATGTCCCTCCGTCGTGTTTCGCCCCAGCAAAGCACGGCGGCGCGTCAAGCGCGAGGGTTGTTTGATCGGACGTTTCGTTTTCGCCGCGTTCGCCGGTGGAAATCGGGCGGCCGTTTCGACACCCACTTGATAAACCGGCCCATCTCGGGATGCGCCCGCAAAGCCTCCGGCGTGTCATAGGCGACGGCAAGTTCCCGTTCGCTGAACAGGCTGTGTATCTTGCGATGACAGATCGGGTGGACGGCGATCGTTTCCCGTCCCCCTTCCGATTTCGGCACCAGGTGATGTTTCTCTGATTTGCCGCCAAGCGGGCGGCGGCAGATGGGGCACTGATTAGCGGACATGGCGGAAAATTAAAGAAACGCGAGATCGCCGGAAAGCCGCTGGCGCCGGTTAGCATAACTATTTGATCCAATGGAGAAACTGGGCTAACTGCAGAGTATGATTTTCGTCGAAATGCCTGCATGGGATATAACGCTGCGGCTCCTCGTCGCCGCGGCTCTCGGAATGGTCGTCGGGTTCGAACGCGAATTCCGCCGCAAACCGGCGGGTATCCGTACGCACATGCTGGTGGCGACGGGCGCGTCCGCCTTTATCATCATCACGATGGAAATGATCGCAGGACCGCTGCAGAACATTGACGGCGCCAAGGCGGATCCGACACGCATCATTCAGGGGATCATCGGCGGCATCGGTTTTCTCGGCGCCGGCGCGATCATTCAGGGCGGCCGCGAAGTGACCGGGCTGACGACCGGCGCTTCCATCTGGGTCGCAGGCGCGATCGGCATTGCAGCCGGTATCGGTTTCTTCGATATCGCGGTATTGCTGGCGATCATCGTGGTGGTAATCGTTCTGGTGATAGGCCAGGTCGAACACAAAATCATGGCGAAGCTGGACGACGCGGACGGCATCGACCGGCCGGAAAAGGGCCATGACGAACCAGAATAAATTCTTTCCTGTCCTCGGCGCGATGGCTGTTGCGATCGTACCGGTCTGGATGGCCATAACGCTGTTGCCGGAACGCGGCCTGCAGCTCGGCAGCACCAGCGCCGGGACGGTCGCCGAAACCATCGACCTGTTCAAGGAGATGGGCTTCGATCCTCACAAGGATATCGGCGGCGCGGGACCGGAATTACCGCCGGTATTCCTCACAGACCTGCCCGGAGACCTCAAAGCCGTTCCAGACCCCGACACTCGAAAAGCGGTATTCGTCTCCATCGTTCTGCCGCATGTGTTGTATGCCAACGAACGTATCCGCGCCGACCGGCGACGACTGCAGCGGCTTCACGAGGCGATTGCGGCAGAACGCTCTTTGCGCACCCGCGACCGCAAATGGCTTGAGCGAATGGCAGAAATCTATCGCACGGCACCCATGAACACCGAAGAGCTTCTACGGCGGGTCGATATCGTGCCTCCCCGGCTCGCAATTGCCCAGGCAGTGCAGGAATCCGGCTGGGGAACCTCCCGGTTTGCACAGGCTGGGAATGCTCTGTTCGGCCAGCACGCCCCCGTCGGCGCCAACGCCATGCAGGCATCCGGCAACGCGGGCGTCGCCCTGAAAGCATTCGATGCGATCCAGGCGAGCGTCCGGGACTACATGCGCAATCTGAACCGTCATCGTGCCTATCGCGGGTTTCGCGCCGCACGCGCGGGGATGCGCGCCTCGAAGCGCCCGCTGGACGCCGTCGAACTGGCCGGGACGCTGGCGCGGTATTCGGAAGAAGGCCAACTCTACGTCGAGCGACTGCGTGTCGTAATGAACATGCCGGAAGTTCGGGCCGCGAAAGACGCCGCGTTCGCGAGTTCGCGCTGAATCCAGTCCCTATTTCACAAGAACAGACGACAGATAGGTGCCGATCCCGGCGACGGACGCCGTCAGAACCGTGCCCCAGGCGATATCGACCAGCACCATCTGAAGCGGCCAGTCTCTCAGAGTGGCGTAGTTGGTCATGTCATAGGTCGCGTAGCAGAAAAATCCGAACAGCGCTCCGCTGATCGCGGCGGCCTTCCAGCCTTCCGCGCCCCACATGCAGAACCACACGATTCCCGCTACGTAGAATACGTAGAACAGCATGGCGGCCACCATGCGGAAATCTTCCGCCAGCAGGTGGCCGATTTGCGTCCGGTAGAACGATTTCGCCACGCCGCCGATCCACGCGAGATCGATCACGAGAAAGACAACGAAACAAATGAGCCAGGTCAGCAGAAATTTTGTCATTCTTCTTCACGCCCGGTAATGGATACTGACCAGCATACGCAGCGAATGAAGTTCCGGACCACCCGGAATTCAGGCGCGTTTTCTACCTCTCCAGATCGCGCACCATCTGCACCATCGCCGAGAAGTCCAATTCTCCGTCGCGAGTGTCGCAGAACGCTTCGTACATCTGCCGGGCATGTTCGCCCAGGGGCGTTACGGCGCCGGTCTTCGCGGCGGCTTCCTGCGACAGTGTCAGATCCTTCAGCATCAGTGTTGCCGTAAAGCCCGGCGTATAATCGCGGTTGGCCGGCGACGTATCGACCATGCCGGGCATCGGGCAATTGACGTTCATCGCCCAGCAACTGCCGGTCGAGGTTGAAATGACATCGAACAGCACCTGGTGATCGACGCCGGCGGCTTCGCCCAGCGCGATGGCTTCGCAGGCGCCCGCCATCGAAATGCCCAGCAGCATGTTGTTGCACACCTTCACGGCCTGTCCGGCGGACGGTCCGCCGGCGCGAACGACCCTTTTCCCCATCGCAAGAAACACCGGCTCTGCCCGGTCTATTGCCGCGCCGTCGCCCCCCGCCATGAACGTCAGCGTGGCGGCCTCGGCGCCCGCCATACCCCCCGAAACCGGGGAATCGATCATGGAGATTCCCCGAGACGCAGCATGCTGATGCACGTATTCGGTCGTGCCGAGATCGGTCGTCGAGGAGTCCACGACGATCGTTTCCGGTCCAACCAGATCGAAAATCCCGTCGCCATCCACCAGCACATGGCGGACTTCCCTGCCGGTCGGGAGCATCGCGAAGACGAATTCGGCATCCTTCACCGCATCAGGGTTCGAGGCCGCCGCCTTCACGCCACCGGCCGCCGCCCGATCTACCTTTTCCGGAACGATGTCGTAGCCTGTGACGTCGTGGCCCGCCCTTACCAGGTTGACCGACATCGGTCCGCCCATGTTTCCAAGCCCGATGAACGCGATCTTCGCCATGTCACTTCCCCGCATGCCGCCGCTTGGCGGAAAGTTTTGCAGTGCTCATAATGCCTCCCCACAAAGACTGGTAGCAATGGGAGACGGGGATGTTCCTGCGGAATTACTGGTATGTCGCGGCCATGCCGTCGGAGCTCGACGGCGACGAACTTCTCGGCCGATGGATTCTGAACGAACCGGTTCTGCTTTATCGCACCGCCGACGGCGGGGTCGCCGCGTTACGCGATATCTGTCCCCACCGGTCCGCCAGGCTGTCGGCCGGCGAACGGGAGGGAGATACCGTCCGATGCCTGTATCACGGACTGGAATTCGGCGCGGACGGCCGGTGCCTGCGCGTTCTCGGCCAGGATGGCGTACCGCCCGGCGGATTGACTGTTCAGACGTATCCGGTCGCGGAAAAATGGCGCCTGATCTGGATATGGATGGGCGCCCCTGAAAAAGCCGACGAAAAGCTGATCCCGGATTTTCACTGGAACGACGATCCCGACTGGTACCCCGTCGGCGATTACATGCATCTGGATTGCCATTATCAGCTTCTCGCCGACAACCTGATGGATCTGTCGCACGAGGCCTATGTCCATCGCGGCACGATCGGGACGGATGCGGTCTCGGAAACGCCGGCGACAGCAAGCCGCGACGGGAAGCATGTCATCGTCGAACGCATCATGCCCGACTGCCCGGCGCCGCCGTTCTATCAGAAACTGAAAGGCTATGACGGCCCGATCGACCGCATGCACCGCATCCATTTCGATCCGCCGGCGACCATCGTGATCGAAAGCAAATCGGCCCCGTCGGACAGCAACGATCCCGATGACGGACTGGAATACCGGGTACTGTGCGCGATCACTCCGGAATCGGATACGTCCACGCATTTCTTCTGGGCCGTCCCGCGCAATTTCAATCCGGAAAAACCCGTCACGGAGATGATGTATCAGGGGTCCAAGGCCGTCTTCGAGGAGGATATCGACGTGTTGAACCGGCAGCAGGAAGTGCTTGACCGCGCCGGCACGGACGGCGAATGGCAGAACATCCATTCCGACGCCGGCGCGGTATATGCCCGCCGGGTGGTCGAGGAGTTGCTGGCGGAAGAGACGGATTAACCGGCCAGGAGCCGGATCACGGCATTCGCCGGTATCTCTGACCGATCAGCCCCCGAGCAGTCCGATCAGCCGACGCGGCGTGACCGGCAGCTCGGTCACGGCGCCCGGCCGGCCAAGCGCGTCGTCGATGGCGGCCGCAACCGCCGCGCCCACCGCGTTGATCCCGCCCTCGCCCGCGCCCTTGATGCCCAGCGGGTTCAGCGGGCTGGGCGCGTCTTCCGTCAGCAGGATGTTAGCCGCCGGTACCTCGGTCGATCCCGGCATGATGTAGTCCGCGAAAGTCGATGACAGCGGCTGGCCCGAACCGTCGTAGACAAATTCTTCGAACAATGCTCCGCCAATTCCCTGCGCCAGCCCGCCCTGAAGCTGGCCATCGACCAGCATCGGGTTGATGGCGCAGCCGATATCGTAGGCGATCATGAATTTTTCGACCGCCGCGATCCCGGTTTCCCGGTCGATGGCAACCACCGCCGCATGCACGCCGTAGGGATAGTTCATGTGCTTGGTGTCGTAGCGGCCCTCGGCGGACACAACGCCTTCGCCTGTCGCCGTCACGATGTCGCCGAACGAAATGGATGCTCCGGTCGCGGCATGACGCGCCTCGCCGTCGTCGAATTCTATATCCGCGACATCCGCCTGCAGTTTCTCCGCCGCGATACCCGCCAGCCGGTCGCGCAACGCGATGCTTGCCAGCCGGGTCGCCTCGCCGGTCATCACTGTCGTCCGCGATGCGTGGCTGCCGTATCCTTCGTCGATGACATCGGTACGTCCGTGCAGAACCTTGATGCCGGCATAATCGCAGCCAAGGGTCCCGGCGCAGATCTGCGCCATGACCGTCAGCACACCCTGCCCCAGATTGGCTGCGCCGGTCGCCACCGTGACCTGCCCGTCGGTATCCAGGTCGACCCGCACCTTGTCGGTCGGCCCCAGACCCGACTTTTCGACGAAAAATCCCAGCCCCGCGCCGACGGTTTCGCCTGTAGCGCGCCGCGCATCGATCGAGTCCCGCAACGCTTTCCAGCCGAACTTTTCGAGCGCGTTGTCCAACAGCCCGGCATAGTTCCCGGACTCGAGCACCACATCGACTTCCAGCGCATCGAGCGGACGCGCGTAGGGGATGGAGGCCGCCGGGATCAGATTCCGCCGCCGCGCTTCGACCGGGTCGATCCCGACCCGGCCGGCAATCGCGTCCAGAAGGCGTTCCCGCACGAACGTTCCTTCGTAGCGGCCCGGCGCGCGATACGTCGCCGCCGGGGTCTTGTTCGTCAGGCGCACATGCCCCGCGACCCGGTAGGCAGGCACTTCGTACGGTCCCAGCATCAGTCCCGCCGTCATGTCCGGTACGCGCACGCCGTGGGTGCGCAGATACCCGCCCTGGTCGTGAAAGAACTCGTTGTCGATGCCGAGAATCCGGCCATCGGCATCGATCGCCGCCCGGATACGGTGGGTCTGCTGGCGCGACTGGTTGGCGGTCAGCAGATGTTCGCGCCGGTCCTCGATCCACCGGACGGGACGACCCAGCCGCAGGGCGGCGGCGCAAACAATGAAATCCTCGGGGTAGAGCTCGCCCCGGATTCCGAAACCGCCGCCAACGCTGCCTTCGAACAGATCGACTTTGGCCCGATCGAGCCCCAGCGTCCGCGCGATCTGGTCGCGGTTGGGATGGGGGCGCTTGGTACCACCGTAATATTCCAGCCCGCCGGTGTCGGGATTGACCCGTGCCAGCCCGCCGCGGCACTCCAGCGGCACGCCGGAATGCCGCCCCGTCCGCAACTCCAGTTCAACCACGTCATTCGCTGCGTCAAAGGCGGCATCAACATCGCCATAGCCCTTTTCGATCACCGTAGCCTCGGTATCGTGACCGGGCGTGAACTCTCCGGGCGGCTCGGTTGCCTCCGTTATCGCCGGTTTTTCGTCGATATCGGCCCAGACCAGATTGGCAGCATCCTCCGCCGTGTAAGGATCGTCCGCGAAGACAACAGCGATCGGCTCTCCGACGTAGCGCACACGGTCAGTCGCCAGCACCGGTTGCCTGTAGGGCTCAAGCCCCGTGTATTTGGTCGCGCGGAACTCGATGGGCGGAATGTCGCTGACATCGGCCGCGGTCCATACGGCGTGCACGCCGGGAATATCCGCGATTGCTGCGGTATCGATAGACCGGATATCGCCATGGGCAACGCTGGACCGGACGACACGCATATGCAGGGTATCCGGAAACGACCAGTCGGCGACGAATGTCCCCTCGCCGGCGAGAAGCGGGCCGTCTTCCAACCGCAATACCCTCTCGCCGATAGGTCCTCTTTTGATCTCCGTCATGCGCCGACCGCGTCCTGGGTCCAACGCGAAATCGCCATCAGCGCCCGGTCCGCGCGGTACGGCGCGACGAGTTGTATCCCCACCGGCAGGCCGTTTGGTCCTGTATGGGTAGGCAGCGTGATGGTCGGCACGTGCAGCATCGTCCACAGCGCCTGGAATCGCGGGCTGCCGGTGTCGTCCAGCCCGACCGGCGCTTCGCCGTCGACGGCGGGTGTCAGCAGCACGTCGCAGCCTTCGAAGGTCTGGTTCATCCGCGCGCGGCAGGTTTCCATCAGGTACATCGCGTCGAGATAATCCTCGAAAGGCGTATCGATCCCGGCCTGCACGGTCGCCCGAAGCTGATCGCTGAGCCGTTCCCGGTCGGTCGCCCATTCGCCCGCCATCGCGACGGCCCGTTCGCGCGCGTTGATCTTCCCCCGCACATCGGCCAGCCATTCGAACTCTTCGGGCAGCTCGAAATCGCGGATGCTCGCGCCCGCCGCTTTCATCGCCTCGCCCGCGGTCTCCACCGCCGCGCGGCTTTCCGGCTGGGCGTCATCCCACATCGAAGTCTTGCAAAGCCCGACCACGGGGGGTCGCGGCATCTCAGGCGCGGGCTTGTGATCCCGCAGCAGCAGCGCCGACGTCAGCAGCTCGATATCGTCAATGGTCCGCGCATGCAGACCCAGCGTGTCGAGGCTCTCGGCGGCCGGGAACACGCCTTTCAGGCTGAAGGTATCGAAACTCGGCTTGAACCCGACGATGCCGCAATAGGATGACGGCCGCAGAACCGATCCGCCTGTCTGCGTACCAAGCGCAACCGGCACCATGCCGTCCGCCACCGCCGCGCACGACCCGCTGGAGGAACCGCCGGGCGTGCGGGCCGGATCGTGCGGATTGGCGGTCTTCCGCGGCGTCAGACCGGCAAATTCGCAGGTCACGGTTTTGCCCAGGATAACCGCGCCCGCCGCCCGCAGACGCGCGACGCAGGAGGCATCCGTCGGCGGCCGGTGGCCGTCATAGACGGGCGAGCCCATGCCGGTCGGCATATCGCGGGTGTCGATGATGTCCTTCACGCCCACGGGGACGCCTGCCAGCAGACCCTTTTCCGGTGCCGCGTCAAGGGCGCGCGCCTGCGCCAGCGCAAGTTCGGGATCGAGAAACTCCCACGCCATGACCGCGTCTTCCCGCTCCGCTACACGGTCGAGGCAGGACAGTGTCACGGCCTCGGCACTAAAGGCGCCGGTCGTTACGCCATCGGCTATTTCGCTGGCAGAGAGTTGGTTGAGTTGGTTTGTCATGGTCGGGGGTAAATTCGGAAATCGGAAAACGGATT
>Ga0181572_10002044_pt1 | contig 14570 bp, 10 predicted proteins | sample 101ome_26_FD_133004 | JGI IMG/M metagenome (GOLD analysis project Ga0181572, IMG submission 133004) | Coastal salt marsh microbial communities from the Groves Creek Marsh, Skidaway Island, Georgia - 101408AT metaG (megahit assembly) | ecosystem: Environmental > Aquatic > Marine > Intertidal... | reverse complement strand
CTGCGCGCCTTTGTCGAGTTTCTTAACCAAAGCAAAACGCCAATCGCGAAAGTCTTCCATTTTCAGGCTGAGGCGGATGAAGGTGTGGAGGTTGAGGTTGCCCTGCAATGGAACGACGGGTTTCAGGAGGGGCTGTATTGCTACACCAACAATATCCCCCAGAGAGATGGCGGCACCCATCTGGCTGGCTTTAGGGCTTCGCTCACTCGATGTTTAAATAATTATATTGAAAAAGAAGGGGTTGCGAAGAAAGCCAAGGTGTCTACTACGGGGGACGACGCGCGAGAGGGTTTGACTGCAATCGTATCAGTCAAGGTTCCAGATCCTAAATTCTCCTCTCAGACCAAGGAAAAGCTTGTCTCGAGCGAGGTGAAAGGCGCTGTGGAGCAGGCGATGAATCAGTATTTCAGCGATTTCTTGCTGGAAAACCCCAACGACGCGAAATTAGTGGTTGGCAAGATGATTGACGCCGCCCGTGCCAGAGAGGCCGCGCGCAAAGCCCGCGATATGACTCGCCGCAAGGGTGCGCTGGATATTGCGGGGCTGCCCGGCAAGCTGGCTGATTGCCAGCAACGAGATCCCGCGCTGAGTGAATTGTATTTGGTCGAGGGGGATTCTGCTGGTGGCTCGGCGAAGCAAGGTCGAGACCGTCGGTTTCAGGCCATCCTCCCGTTGAAGGGCAAAATTCTCAATGTCGAAAAGGCACGATTCGACAAAATGTTGGGCTCTGCAGAAGTCGGCACCTTGGTAACTGCCTTGGGATGTGGCATCGGCAAGGATGAATTTGACCCAGACAAGTTGCGATACCACAGCATCATTATCATGACTGATGCCGACGTTGATGGCTCTCATATCCGCACGCTGTTGCTGACCTTCTTCTTCAGGCAGATGCCGGAGTTGATCGAACGCGGCCACGTGTTTATCGCGCAGCCGCCGCTATACAAATTGGCTCGAGGTAAGCAAAGCCGATATCTCAAAGATGAGGCAGCCTTGGCTGAATATTTGACTCAGTCGGCACTGGAAGACGCCGCCCTCTTTTCGAATCCCGAGGCGCCACCCTTGACTGGGCTTGCATTGTCTAACCTCGTTTCAGCTTATCAACGCGTCGCGTCTGATATTGATCGCCTGGCTCGGGTGTACCCCCGCGATGTGTTGTGGCAAGTACTCAATGTAGCTGCGCTGGGTGTGGATCAACTGGCCGATGAGGCTCGCGTGTCAGCGTTTGCCAAAGATATGAGTGAGTGCTTACTATCAATAAAAGACAAGTCTGTAAAGTTCGAAGTGATGGTAAGACAGGATCCGGAGCGTGGTTATTTTTATCCGGTGGTGCGCCGAACCGCGCACAGTGTGGCAACCGATACCGCATTGGGGCGAGGCTTTTTTGGCTCGCCGGAGTACGCGTCATTGCGTGCGCTGGGTGATCAGCTTGACGGATTGATCGAGCACGACGGGTTTTTCCAGCGCGGCGAGAAACGGTTCGAGACGCAGGACTTTGCCTCCGGTTTAGATTGGCTGCTGGCGGAGGCGCGAAAAGGCTGCTCCATCCAGCGGTACAAGGGCTTGGGCGAGATGAATCCTGAGCAGCTATGGGAGACCACGATGGATCCCGAGGCCCGGCGCATGCTTCAGGTAACGATTGAGGATGCGTTTCTTGCGGACCAAATGTTCTCAACGCTGATGGGTGACGACGTGGAGCCGCGGCGGGAATTTATAGAGCAGAATGCTCTGGCCGTAGCAAATCTGGATATTTAGGCGCGCTCACCGTTTATTCCTCCGAGGCTGATGCCTCATCGGGGGCCTGCTCGGTTAGCTGGGGCAGATCGATATTGGGGTCGATGGCCGTGAGTCCTTTCGGGAACGTTTTGTTTGCGCGCTGGGACACGGTTTGGAACCGTGCCACTTTTCCGACCAGGCCCTGCTTACCCTGTACGGCTTTGACCGTCTCGTTATATTTGTTGGCGGTTGTCGATATAGAAGCCCCCAATGCATAGAGTCGCTCTCCCAAAAGACACACGGTGTTATAAATATCTCCCGCTTTTTCACTGATTTCCTGTGCCTCTCGGTTGCTGTGTTCGATCATCCACAGGTTGGCAACGGTTCGCAGGATCGGCATCAGAGTAGTGTGCGACACCAGCACCACGTTTTTCTGGTAACCATGATTAAAAAGCTCGCGCTGGCTGCGCATGACCTCAATATATGCAGGTTCCACAGGCATGAACATGAGGACAAAGTCCGGGCTCTCTAGCCCCGGCAAATTGGCATAGTCCTTTGCAGATAGCGCATCGATGTGCTGCCTGACCGCCTTGCCGTGAGCCTCAAGGGCCGCGACGCGCTCTTCCTCCGACTCTGCGGTGACGGCGCGCTCGTAGTCCACCAGCGACACCTTGCTGTCAATCACCAGATTTTTGCCCTCGGGCAGTCGAATCACAAAATCGGGAAGAAACCGTTCTCCCTGTTGGTCTTTCATCGCGACTTGTGCGTCATAGTGTTCACCGCGCCGCAATCCCGCTAATTCGAGGGTTTTTTCTAGCTGCGCTTCACCCCAGTTGCCAACCAGCTTTTTATCTCCCTTCAGCGCACGCGTCAGATTTTGTGCTTCTCCAGACATCGACACGCCCACTGATTCAAGGCTTTTTATTTGCTCTGCCAGGGAGGCACTGTTGCGCACCATATCGGAGTGCACTTGATTGACGCGGTTCTGGAATTGATCAATTTTTTCCGCCAGAGGCTTCAACAAGCTGTCGAGACTCTTCTGATTCGTGGTTTCCAGCGACTTGCCCGTTGCCGAAAGCAGTTTCTGGCCAATGACCTCTATTTCCGCTTTCAGCGCGGCACGGGAGTCTTCAATCCACTTCACCTGATTTTGGTGACTTGATTCTCGCTCATCGAGGATTGCCGTTTTGCCGGCGAGTAACGACTTGGTTTCAAGAAGCTGTTCACGAAGTTGCGCCACCTCTGCCTCGAGGGCTGAGGCGCGCTCGTGAGCCAGATCACGGGCAGTGCGCTGTTCAATGAGCGCGTCCTGCACGTCGCTCAGTGCGCGCCGTTTGCGATTTAATGTAAACAGGCTGAACGTCAAGCAGCCTGCGCTGGCGACTGTCAGGCCAATCCAGAGTAGGGCGGCCTCGCTCACTCGGCTCCCGGGGACAACAGCGCCATATCGGCTAACTGTATGAACAGCCTGCGCAACGAACCGAGTAAGCAAAGCCGATTCAGCCTGATGGCGTCGTCGTCTACGTTGACCATTACAGACTCAAAAAAGCGATCTACGGGTTGTCGGAGGCTCGCCAAGTGACCCAATGCGGATTGATAATCTCTGGCCTGCAACAGCGGCGCCAGTGCCGTTTCCGCGGATAAAACGCAATCAAAAAGTGCGCTCTCGGCATCTTCGGTAAACAGATTCGGGTCAGGTGCCGCGTGCGCGTCACGTTCTGCCTTGGCGAGAATATTCGCTACTCGTTTGTTCGCCGCGGCGAGGTGGCTTGCCGTTTCTGTCTCGGAAAAAGCTGCGACTGCCTGAATTCTCAGATCGATATCGTACAAGTCGCTACTTTGTGCCGCCAACACTGCGCGGACTACATCAACGGAAATGGATTGGTCTGCGTACCAGCTGTCCAGGCGCTCAAAAATATAGTTCAGCACATCGTCTACAGTGGTCGGTGACAGGTTCGCGCCGTGCAGCGAATAACTGTATTGGAGAATATCCCGTAACAGAATGGGTTTACCCAGCGCGACCAGCATACGAATGACGGCCAGAGAGGCGCGACGCAAAGCGAAAGGGTCTTTAGAGCCTGTTGGGGGCTCGCCAATTCCAAAGATTCCGGTAAGGGTGTCGATTCGGTCCGCTATGGCGACAGCGGTCGCCTCCTCGGTACTGGGAAGGTGGTCTCCCGCGTAACGAGGGCAATAATGCTCGAGAATCGCCACGGCAACCGCCTCAGGCTCCCCGTCATGGCGGGCATAGTCTGCACCTGCGATGCCTTGAAGCTCTGGAAATTCCAGCACCATTTCAGACACCAGATCACATTTCGCCAAACTTGCGGCGCGGCTTGCGGTCTGTGAATCTGCCCCGATGGTGCTCGCCAGTTCCTCTGCAAGCGCGGTAATGCGCGACGTCTTGTCTAGCAAGCTCCCTAAATGGTGTTGAAAGACAACGCCCGCGAGCCGGTCTGTTCTTGAGGCCAATGACGTGGTTTTGTCGTTGGCAAAGAAAAATGCGGCGTCAGCAAGCCGAGGCCGAATCACGCGCTCGTTGCCAGCAATCACGCTTGCTGGATTACTGCTGTTGATATTGGAAACGGTGATAAATGAAGGGAGTAAGGCGCCGGTCTTGGCATCATTGATATGAAAATATTTTTGGTGTGTTTTCATCGCCGATATCAGCGCTTCTGCAGGCACCTCTAAAAAAGCGGGATCAAAGCTACCCCTCAACGCCACGGGCCACTCCACCAACCCGGTGACTTCGTCGAGCAGCTCTTCAGACAGCGCGACAACTTCGTCGGGTTGCGCCAGCGCGGCGACCTGCTCGGCCACTAGTTGCCTTCGCTCCGATACATCCACCACAACCTTTGCGTCACGCATCACTGCCTGATAGGTCGTCGGGCACCTCAAAGCAATCGCTGCGTTGTGATGAAAGCGATGTCCTCGGGTATCCCGTCCAGCTTCTAGGCCAAACAGCTCGAGAGGTAGGACCTCTTCTCCAAATAGCAGCACTAGCCACTGTACCGGGCGCAGAAACTCGTCGCGGTTGCGGCCCCAGCGCATACGCTTTGAAACAGGGATGGAGCCCACTGCGTCGGCAACGATAGTTGGAATGACGTCGCATGCTTTGGCGCCAATTTGCGCAACATGCGCAGATATCCGCTCGACGCCCTGTTCTTCTCGAACGACCAGCGCATCGACCTCAATACCCTGTTTGCGGGCGAAACCTTCTGCCGCTTTCGTCCAGACACCTTGCGCGTCTTTCGCGGCGCTGAGCGGCGGGCCAATGACGTCGCGGCTCTCATCAGGCGCTTGCGTGGCGACATCCTTCACCCATATGGCCAGACGTCTGGGGGTGGAAAATGCGACCGCCTCGGTAAACGAGAGGCGCTGTTCGTTGAGGCCGCTTACGATCTTCGAGCGCAGCGCCTCAGACATCCCGGCAATTTCGCCCGCGGGCAGCTCTTCGGTTCCGAGCTCAAAAAACAGATGCTGAGTCATCACGCCGAGTGCTCTTCAGATTGCGCTAACTGAGCCAAGGCCGCTGCCGCAAGATCCGGGTCAGCCATTGGGAAGCCGCGTGCTGCTCGCGCCGCCACATAGGCCTGAGCCGCAGCGCGGGCCAACGTCCGCACCCTGAGAATGTATCGCTGACGCTCTGTTACGCCAATCGCATGGCGAGCATCCAAAAGGTTAAACGTGTGCGAGGCTTTCATAACGTATTCGTAGGCGGGAAGCGGCAATTGTTTGTCTGCCAGTCGCCGGGCTTCTTGCTCGTAAAATTCGAATTGCGCAAACAAATTGGTTACGTCGGCTTCCTGAAAATTAAAAGCGGACATCTCCACCTCGTTCTGGTGATAGACGTCTCCATAGGTGATTTTTCCGGATGGTGATTCTGCCCAAACGAGGTCATACACGGACTCCACATTTTGGAGGTACATGGCGATTCGCTCGAGTCCGTAGGTCAGCTCCCCTGTGACGGGGTGGCATTCCAGCCCACCGGCTTGTTGAAAGTATGTGAACTGGCTGACTTCCATACCATTGAGCCATACTTCCCAGCCCAAGCCCCAAGCACCCAGAGTGGGCGACTCCCAGTTATCTTCAACAAACCGAATGTCGTGTTCTAGCGGATCTACTCCCAGCGCATACAGGCTACCTAGGTACAGCTCCTGAAAGTCCGGTGGAGACGGCTTCATGACCACTTGGAACTGATAGTAATGCTGCAGACGATTGGGGTTTTCGCCATATCGGCCGTCGGCTGGGCGTCGGCTGGGCTGCACATAAGCGGCACTCCAGTTTTCCGGTCCGAGTGCGCGCAGAAAAGTCGCCGGGTGAAAAGTGCCTGCTCCGACTTCCATATCCAGAGGCTGCAACACCGCACAACCATGCCCTGCCCAGTAGTCCTGCAGCCGCAGGATAACGTCTTGAAATGTCGCGGGAGCCAAGGAAAACGCCTAAAAACTGATACGAGGGGTTAGTATAACTGTCATGTCAGCACCATAATCAATTTTCCCACCCACTTCTGCGCGATTAATGACATCTATGTCCGTCTCAACCAAACCCGTCTGGCTGGAATGGATCGTTATTTCACTCATCCATATGATGATGGCGATCACCCGTCGTTTACCGCTCAGCGCAGCGCGCGCGCTTGGCCGCGCGGTGGGCACGCTGCTCTATCATTTCAACTCCCGGATGCGCAGGGTGGCAATCCGTAACCTGGAGCTTGCCTATCCTGATTGGTCAGTGACCCACAGGCGGCAGGTTGCGCAACAAAGCGTGCAGTCGACTGCAGAGCTCACGGCGGAAATGGGGCATTTGTGGTTGCGACCTTGGCAGGTGACGGCATCGATGTTGGAAGTAGACGGCGCTGAATCGGTGTTGCAACCGCTAGAGGCGGGGCAGGGAGTCATTGTGCTAGGCCCCCATCTTGGCAATTGGGAGTTGTTGGGTATGCACTTGGCAACCCTAGGTGAGCTGGTGGCCCTCTATGAGCCACTTCCGCTTAAAAAGCTTGACGACCTCGTTCATCGAGGCCGGCAGCGTACGGGCGGCAAGTTGGTTCCCACAACACCTCGCGGGCTGGCTGAGTTGATCCGTTCTGTGCGCAGTGGCGGCATCACGGGGGTGTTGCCTGATCAGGTGCCTCGAGATACGAACGCTGGCATGAATGTGCCGTTTTTTGGGGTGGACTGCTTCACCGCCACCCTCGCGCTTAACTTAATCAGGCGCTCGGGTGCCGCAGCAGTGATGGGAACGGTACTGCGCACGCACAACGGGTTTCGCGCCGTTTACCGGCCTGCAGAATCTGGTGTTTACAGTGACGATGACCGGGACGCTTTGACCGCGATCAATTTCGGCGTTGAAAAGCTGATAGCCGGCAACGAGTGCCAGTACCAATGGCAGTACAAAAGGTTTCGCTGTCGACCGGCCGGAGAAATCGACCACTATAATTGGCAGTCGTCTCCGTTGTTGGAAGAGAAGACATAGCAAGGTGAGGCAAGTCTCCGGCAAGGTCATTTCGGGTTTAATCGGGTTCCTGGCATTTGGACCGGTGGGGTTGTTATTTGGTCTGGTACTAGGCCACGCTTTTGACACGGGGTTGTGGCGAGCCCTTCAGCTGTCTGGCCCGGATGCGGTGCATCTGATGCGAGCGCAATTTTTCGAAACCACGTTTTCGTTGCTGGGCTTTATCGCCAAGTCTGATGGCCGGGTTTCCGAAGCAGAGATTGCACAAACAGAGGCACTATTTGCCCAGCTCAGGCTAAATACCGAGCAGCGGCGAACCGCAATCAGGCATTTCAAGGATGGTGCGGCACCGAATTTTGACCCGGCAGCCACGATTACCCGTTTCAGGGAATGTCTTGGTCCGCGCCGCCAGGCGCAGCACACACTGATCGTTTTTCTGGTTGGCATCGCTTTGGCGGACGGGTCTCTCGCCGCTACCGAGCGGGCGGCGCTCAATCAGGTTGCCGGTCTATTGTCCATGCCTCGAGGTGAGCTCGATCAGCTGATATCGATGCTCAACGCTCAGGCGCAATTTCAGCAGCGCGCATATCAGCAGCGTGGTAGCCGCCATCATGGTAACGCAGACGGACCTTCAGAACTCGACACAGCCTACGCCGCGCTGGGCCTTACGCCTACTGCGTCAGCTAGTGAGGTAAAACGACGTTATCGGAAATTGATGAGCGAAAATCACCCCGACAAATTGATTGCCGAGGGCGTGCCTGATGAGTTGCTGAAAGTCGCGACTGCGCGCGCTCAGGAAATTTCTGCGGCCTACGAGGTGATCCAGCGATCACGCGGCACCAAGTAGCGGGTCACCGTACTGCTCAATGTCGCCAGAAAGCGGGAGTAAATAGAACCAGCATGGTGAATACCTCCAGCCGACCCATCAACATTGAAAGGCACAGGATGGCCTTGCCCGCCTCACTGACAGAAGCGTAATTGCTGGCCACCTCGCCCAGACCCGGGCCCAAATTATTCAGCGTAGCGGCCACGGCGGAAAAAGAAGACGTGAAATCGAGGCCCGTTGCGAGTAATGCCAACCAGATGGCGACAAAGCAGAACATATACACGGCGAAGAAGCTCCACACCGCACTGATGATCTCGGTTTGAACACGTCGCGAGTCGATTTTGAGCGGGATCACGGCATTGGGATGCAGCAGCTGCTTTAGCTCTCGCATGCCCTGGCGAAAGATCAACAGAATTCGCATTGCCTTCATGCCACCTCCCGTGGAACCCACGCAGCCGCCCATGAAGCTCAGTAGTAATAACAATACGGGCAAGAACAGTGGCCACGTAGAGAAATCCTGCGTGGTAAAGCCCGTTGTGGTGGCAATGGAGACAGTTTGGAATAACCCGTGCACAAGGCTGTCCTGCATATCCAAGGTTTCTGTGCTGAGCAACAGAACACAGACCACACAGGTCGCCAGGATTAATACGGTGAGGAAGAAAGCCGTTTCGGAATCGTGGCCGTAGACCCGCACATCCCGTCTCTGAAGGGCGACAAAGTGGAGGCCGAAATTGACCGCCGAGGCAATCATGAAGAGGGAGCTGACGATCAGAACGCTGTTTTGCTGGTAGTAGCCCAAGCTGGCATCGTGTGTTGAGAATCCGCCGATTGCCACGGTGGAGAAGGCGTGACAGATCGCATCAAACAACGTCATACCTGCAGCGAGATAGCAAGCGGTGCACGCCATCGTCAGCAGCAGGTATATACCGAACAGTGCCTTGGCAGTGCTTGTGATTCTGGGTGTCAGCTTTCGCTCTTTTGAGGGGCCCGCGCTCTCGGCCCGATATAACTGCATGCCGCCGATGCCCAGCATGGGAAGAATGGCGACCGCCAGAACAATAATACCGATACCTCCCAGCCACTGAAGTAGCTGGCGATAGAGCAAAAGCGAATGCGGCAAGCCATCGAGCCCGGTGATCACGGTTGCGCCCGTGGTGGTGAGTCCTGAAATTGATTCGAATATGGCGGCTGCAGGGGACAGTCCTAATTCTGGCGAGAGCCAAAGAGGGATGGCCCCGAATAACCCCAGTACTAACCAAAATAACGCGGTTACCAGAAAGCCATCTCGGATATTCAGATCGCGGCGCAACGTGCTGGTTGGCAACCACAGCACTACACCGCAAGCCAAGGTGGCGCCAAAGCCAATGGAAAAGGCAGATTGCGCGCCGTCGTTGGCAAAAAGTGAGAGAGCGAGAGGGGGCAGCATCGCGCTGCTGAACAGGATCAGCAGCACGCCGATAATCTTGGTCGCCATCGCGAACTGCATCAGATGAAGCCGAAGCCGACAGCGAATAGTTTTTCGACAGCGGATATCTGCGATCGGTCAGTGAGGAAAAGAATCACGTGGTCATCTTCTTCCACTACGACATGATCGTGGGCGATCAGCACCTCGTCTTTCCTCAGGATGGCACCTACGGTCACGCTGGAGGGGAGTTTGAGTTCATCCAGTCGGCGACCCACCACTTTGGACGAGCGCGCATCTCCGTGAGCAGTGAGCTCAATCGCTTCTGCGGCCCCTCGGCGGAGGGAGTGCACGGACCCGATATCGCCCTTTCTGACATGAGACAGCAGGCTGCTAATCGTGATTTGCTGGGGTGATATCGCAATGTCGATTTCATCGCCGATAAGGTCCTCATAGGCGGCGTTGGTGATCAAGGTGATCACCTTTTTGGCACCGAGGCGCTTCGCCAGCAAAGACATCATGATGTTGGATTCATCGTTATCCGTCAGCGCACAAAAGACATCCGTGTTTTCGATATTCTCCTGCTGCAAGAGCAAGGGTTCGTTGCCACTGCCATTTAAAACGATGCTGTTTTCCAATATGTCAGACAAGGTTCGGCAGCGATCATAAGAGCGCTCGATTACCTTCACCTGATAGTTTTTTTCAAGACGCCCCGCCAAGTTGGCGCCAATATTGCCGCCACCGGCAATCATGATTCGGTGATACGGCTTATCGACTTTTCTGAGTTCGGCAGTGACTTGGCGGATGTGCTCGCGAGCGGCAATAAAAAATACTTCATCATTGGGTTCAACGATCGTAGATCCTTGAGGAATAATGGGGTCTCCGCCACGCCTGAAAATGGCCGCCACGCGAGTGTCCACTTTGGGCATGTGTTCACGGATTTCCTGCAGTTCGCGCCCAACAATAGGCCCACCCTCCACGGCTTTTACCGCAACCAGTCGGATTCGTCCTTCCGCAAAATCCAAAACCTGAAGGGAACCTGGGTTGGCGATTAACTGTTCGATATTCCGCGTAACAAGCTGTTCTGGGCCGATAATCACATCGACTGGAATAGCGCCGGATTCAAACAGGCCGGCTTGCTCCGAGAGGTAGTCAGCAGAGCGCACACGGCTGATTTTGGTGGGCGTTTTAAACAGCGTAAAGGCCACCGAGCAGGCGAGCATATTGATCTCGTCACTATCAGTGACGGCGATCAGCATGTCGGCGTCCTCGGCCCCGGCGTTCATGAGGGTGGAAGGGTGTGCTCCATGACCCAGCACGGTGCGCAGATCGAGTCGTTCCTGCAGGCGCTTTAATGTGGCGGCATGCTCGTCAATGACAGTGATGTCGTTCTTTTCGTCGGCGAGATGCTCAGCGAGGGTGGCGCCTACCTGGCCCGCTCCGAGAATGATAATTTTCACTGGTCTGCGGATCCTCCGATCGATCGGAGCACACCTTAAACCAAGTCAAAGCTGACATGCCATGTGGATTAGTCACGTTGTTCGCCGCAATTTTTGGCAGGTATTTACGCGTTTACAATCACGTTTTTAAAAGCAGCGAAAAATACAATCCGTCACCGCCATCGATGCGGGGGATCGTCTGCCAGCCGAACTCGGTACGCATCCCATCGTCCAGATCGAGACGCGCGGTGCTGGCCATCTGCTCACTGACAAAAAGTCTGACAACATCATCGTTTTCCTGCTGAAGCAAGGAGCACGTGACATAAAGCAGGCGACCACCCGGTTTTAGAGCAGGCCACAGCCCACGGAGGATCGCCAGCTGTTGCGCGGCGAAGCCTGCAACATCCTCCTCCCGACGCAGCACCTTGATATCGGGGTTGCGGCGCATCACACCCGTGGCCGAGCACGGAACATCGGCCAATATGGCGTCGAAAGGATGGGACATGACGTGGTCCGGCAGTTGTCTGGCGTCAGCCTGCAGCGTCTCGATGGGAAGTTTCAGGCGCTGAGCACTCTCAGCGACCTTGGCCAGGCGCGATTCGCTGACATCGCAGGCGAGGAGTGCCGTGAGCGCGGGTTGCACCTCGGCCAAATGACAGGCTTTGCCGCCCGGTGCGGCGCAGGCGTCGAGAATCCGCTCCCCGGGCAATGGACTGAGCAGTTCGGGGACCCGTTGTGCGGATGCGTCTTGTACGCTGACCCAGCCCTCGAGAAATCCCGGGAGATGCATGACATCTACCCCGCCCTTGAGCATGACGCCTGCCGGCTGCGATTCACAGGGCATGCCCTCAATGCCCGCCGCGTTGAGGTGTTCGAGGTATTCGTCTCGATTCAGCTGAGCGGCATTGACCCGTAGCACCATGGGCGGACGATTTCTGGCAGCGCGAGCAATCTCGTCTATGTGGCTAGCGTATTGATCAACGAGTTGTCTAAACAACCAGTCAGGTAGCGCGTTGCATTGGGCGGCATTCAGAAAATCGGAAATCGGCGCGGTGCGTCTTTGATAATTGCGCAAAATGCCATTAACCAGACCCGCGGCCCACGGTTTGCCCAGCGCGCGCACCGTATTCACGGCTTCCGATACCACGGCATGCGCCGGGGTATGCATGTGCGACAGCTCATATAGGCCAGCGCACAGCGTGGCTTGGATATCGCTGTCTTTTTTTCGCAATGGCTTGGTCATGAAGCTTTGACTGAGCGGTGCGAGGAAGGGCCACTCCCGTAAGGTTCCGTAGATCAACTCTCGGCAGAATGGCCGATCTGTGGACGTGGCGGCGTCTAACGCATCGGGCAGCAGTGCGTGCAGGGATTTGCCCAGCAATACCTGATGGATAATGCTCGACGCCACCACCCTCGCAGGAGACATGGTCAGGGGTTATCGGGTTGCGCAAAGCGACTGCCTGGCAGCAAGCGTTCGCGATGCCCGTTCAGCAGGGCACTCATGGGCTGTGGCTTGGCGCCGGGCATTTGCGCTTCGGTGATGGTCAGGATGCCGCTCCCACAGGCAACATCCAGTCCGTGCTCACTGGCAGAGAGTATTTCACCCGCTATTTTGGAATGGCGCTCGTTGCTCGCGTGAGCGCTACATAACTTGATGCGGTTGTTGCCGAGGAGGGTGAAGCATCCCGGTGTCGGCTGAAATGCCCTGATTCGGCGCGCGATCTCGATGGCGTCAGCAGACCAGTCGATGGCGCCCTCCTGTTTTTCGATTTTCTTCGCATAGGTCGAGAGCGCGTTGTCTTGAGGAGAGGCCTGTGCCAGCAGGCGCTCGAAATCAAACAGACACTCGTCGAGAGTCTCCGCGCCCACTTCAGCCAGCTGCCGCATCAGCGTTCCACCCGTATGATGCGGCTCGATGGGGATGGCGCGAGAGAGTAGCACGGGCCCTGTATCTAGCCCGGGCTCCATCAGCATGATGCACACGCCGGTCTCGGCGTCCCCCGCCTCAATTGCCCGTTGAACGGGTGCCGCGCCCCGCCAGCGCGGCAGCAAAGAAGCGTGCACATTGATGCAACCCAGCCTTGGTGTGCTCAGTATTTCAGCGGGCAGGATCAGGCCATAGGCCACCACAATCAAAATATCTGCATCAAAACCGGCGAGCTTCGCGCTACTGTCCGGTGATTTGAGCGTTTCGGGCTGCCAAATGGGGATGCCAGATTCCAGAGCGACGGCTTTAACAGGGGAAGGCTGCAGTTTTTTCCCTCGCCCCGAGGGGCGATCGGGCTGCGTTAGCGCGGCGACGACGGTGTGAGGACCCTTGATAAGCTGAAGCAGGTGCCTCGCCGCAAATTCAGGTGTTCCTGCAAAGGCGATGTTGAGTTCAGCGGGCATCTCTCAAGCGCGACGTTTCTGGTCTTTCACCAGTTTGCTTCGGATGCGTTGTCTCTTGAGCGGAGAGAGATAATCCACAAACAGCTTGCCCTCTAGATGATCGATCTCGTGTTGCAGGCAAATGCTGGTCAGCCCATCAAGCTGTTCCGTAAAGACCTCACCCTCGCGATTCATTGCGGTCACCTCAACGATGCAGGGTCGTTGCACGGTTTCATAAAAGCCTGGAACGGAAAGGCAGCCCTCGTCGTAGGTGCCCAATGTGTCGTCGATGATTGTGATCTCAGGGTTTATGAAGACTCTGGCGGCAGAGCGGTCATCGGAGATATCCATCACGATCACCCGCTCGTGCACGTCGACCTGGCTCGCAGCTAGGCCAATGCCGGGCGCGTCGTACATGGTCTCAAACATATCATCAACTAATTTGCGGATACGGGCGTCAACCTCCCGCACAGGGGAAGCCCGGGTGCGTAGTCTCGGGTCGGGGAATTCGAGGATTTCAAGAAGCGCCATGCCAGAGTCCATGTTGAAAGCTTGTGAGGTGTGAAGAAAGTGTTCGGATTTGGTCTTGCTCTATCAGAAACATCCCCGCACACTTCGATTATACCTTGAAGCCACAAGCTCGCCGGATTGCGAGGATTATGGTTGATAGCCCGCTGATATAGGCGGGGGTAAACAATGGAGTGAATACCGTGGAAAAATGCAAAAGGATTGCAGGTCGTCTCGACCCTAAAAAACAGCGCAAGAACCCTTTATTGCGCCATATCATGCTTTGTCTCGCGCTATTGGGGCTATGCTGGACTCCAGCGCAAGCTGCAGAGCCGCTTGCCCTCAACCCGGATGCGCCATCAACTTATATCGTGAAAACGGGCGACACCCTCTGGGATCTTGCGGGTGTCTTCCTCGAGAGTCCCTGGCGATGGCCTGAGCTGTGGGCGGAAAACCCTGAAATCGACGACCCCCACTGGATATACCCGGGAGACCAGCTTCGTCTGGTATGGGAGGGCGATAATCCAAGGCTGGTGAAGCACCCCAGATCTACTATCAGGTTGTCTCCCAACATGCGCCCCGACCACCTTGAGTCTGCCATCCCAACAATACCCACTGAGCAAATTGAGCCTTTTTTGAGGCGATATGGGGTAATGAGCGCCACCTTTTTGGCACAAGCGGCTCACGTGGTGGCGGGCGATTCGGGGCGTCTGATAACGGGTTTGGGAGATACGCTTTACACTCACCTCGGGCAGAACGATTCGAGCCATTATCAGGTGGTCAGGCCCGTGCAACCACTCACTGACCCGACGACGGGAGAGAGCTTGGGTGTTTTGGTCGAGGTGGTGGCCGAGGCGCG
>Ga0181572_10002034_pt1 | contig 14615 bp, 13 predicted proteins | sample 101ome_26_FD_133004 | JGI IMG/M metagenome (GOLD analysis project Ga0181572, IMG submission 133004) | Coastal salt marsh microbial communities from the Groves Creek Marsh, Skidaway Island, Georgia - 101408AT metaG (megahit assembly) | ecosystem: Environmental > Aquatic > Marine > Intertidal... | reverse complement strand
GCCGACATGGGACCGCGGCTCGGGCCGCGTCACCGGGTTCGAGATCATGCCGCTCGACGTGCTGGACCGGCCGCGGGTCGACGTCACGCTGCGCCTGTCCGGTTTTTTTCGCGATGCGTTTCCGGCCCAGATCGATCTGTTCGACAGCGCCGCCCGCGCGGTCGCCGCGCTGGACGAACCGGCGGATAAAAATCCGCTGGCCGCCCGCGTCGCCGAAGACGCCGCCGCGCTGGTGGCGGATGGTATCGATCCTGAAACGGCGAAGCGCCGCGCCGGTCACCGGGTGTTCGGTTCGAAACCGGGCGCCTACGGGGCGGGGCTGCAGGCACTGATCGACGAATGCGGCTGGGACACGGATGCCGATCTCGCCCGCGCCTATGTCGCCTGGGGCGGCTACGCCTATGGCGACGGCGCCGAGGGCGCGGCCGAACACCGCCTTTTCGAACGACGCCTGGGGTCGGTGCAGGCGGTGGTTCACAACCAGGACAACCGCGAACACGATCTGCTCGATTCCGACGACTACTACCAGTTCGAGGGCGGGCTGACGGCGGCGGTCCGGCATCTGTCCGGCGATCAGCCGGCGGTCTGGCACAACGACCATTCGCGCCCGGAGACGCCGAAGATCCGCAGCCTGGAAGACGAGATCACCCGCGTGGTTCGCGCCCGGGTGGTCAACCCGAAATGGATCGCCGGCGTCATGCGCCACGGCTACAAGGGCGCGTTCGAAATGGCGGCGACGGTCGATTACCTGTTCGCCTTCGCCGCCACCGCGCGCTGCGTGAAGGATCACCATTTCGATCTGGTGTTCGATGCCTGGCTCGGCGACGAAAACGTGCGGGATTTTCTGGAACGGAACAACCCGGACGCCCTCCGCGACATGGCCGACCGCCTGCTCGAAGCCCAGGACCGGGGCCTGTGGCGGCCGCGGTCGAACACGGCCTATCATCATCTGACCGAACTGAAGGGAGCGGCCTGATGGCAAGGAAACCCACCACCGAAGAAGAGCTCGCCCGCGCCAACGAAAAATCGAAAAAGCGGAAGCAAGCGCGCGACAGGATGCTGGCCGACAAGACGGTCGAAAAGGGCCTGCTGATCGTCCATACCGGCAAGGGCAAGGGCAAGTCGACGGCGGCCTTCGGTCTTGCGGCGCGCGCCGTCGGCAACGGCATGAAGGTCGGCGTCGTCCAGTACGTGAAGGGCAAGTGGGAAACCGGCGAACGCGCCGTGCTCGAACACTTTCCCGACCAGGTGACCATCCGGACCATGGGCGAGGGCTTCACCTGGGAAACCCAGGACAAGGCGCGCGACATCGCGGCCGCCGAGGCGGCGTGGGCGGCGTCGAAGGAAATGATCGCCGATCCCGCTTACGACATCGTCATCCTCGACGAGCTCAACATCGTTCTCCGCTACGACTATCTCGATCTTGCCGAGGTACTGGACACCTTCGCCAACCGGCGCGACATGCTTCATGTCGTCGTCACCGGCCGCAACGCCAAGCCGGAACTGATCGCCGCCGCTGACCTCGTCACCGAAATGACCCAGATAAAACACCCCTTCCGCGAACAGAACGTGCGCGCGCAGAAGGGGATCGAGTTTTAGGGTGGCGGGGTTGGGCTTATATCCCCCTCTCCCTAGCCCTCTCCCCTATGGGGCGAGGGGACTGGATGTGCGGAAGGGCAAAATTCGAATCCCCTCCCCCCTCGGGGGGAGGGTTAGGGAGAGGGGGGTACACGCCTCCTTCGCCAACTCATGACACTCCCCGCGCTCATGCTCCAGGGCACCGGCTCCGACGTCGGCAAGTCGGTGCTGGCGGCGGGGCTGTGCCGGGCGCTGGTGCGGCGGGGACTGTCCGTGCGGCCGTTCAAGCCACAGAACATGTCGAACAACGCCGCCGTTACCGCCGACGGCGGCGAGATCGGACGCGCGCAGGCGCTGCAGGCGCGAGCCTGCGGCGTGGCGCTGCACACCGACATGAACCCGGTGCTGCTGAAACCGCAGACGGAGACCGGCGCGCAGGTGGTGGTGCAGGGGCGCGTGATCGGCAATGCGAAGGCGCGCGACTATCAGGCCATGAAGCCCGATTTAATGGGCACCGTGCTGGAGAGTTTCGTGCGGCTGCGGGACGTTGCCGACATCGTCGTCGTCGAGGGCGCCGGCAGCGCGGCGGAGGTCAATCTCCGCGCCGCCGACATCGCCAATATGGGGTTTGCCCAGGCGGCGAACGTGCCGGTCGTGCTGATCGGCGATATCGACCGCGGCGGCGTGATCGCCCAGCTGGTCGGTACCTGGAACCTGCTGTCGGACCGCGAACGCGATCTCACGCGCGGCTTCATCGTCAACAAGTTTCGCGGCGACCCGTCGCTGTTTCACGACGGCCGCGCCATCATTCGCGAACAAACCGGCATGGCCGATTACGGCGTCGTTCCGTGGTTCGATGGTGCCGCAGCGCTGCCGCGCGAGGACGCGTTCGACATCGGCGCGGAAGATGCGGCCGCCGGCGCGATCAAAATCGCCGTGCCGGTGTTTTCCCGCATCGCCAATTTCGACGATCTCGATCCGCTGCGTGCCGAACCGGACGTGTCGGTTGTCATGGTGCAGGCGGGCGAGGCACTGCCGGGCGATGCCGATCTGATCCTGCTGCCGGGATCGAAGGCGACGCTGGCCGATCTCGCTTTTGTCCGCGATCAGGGCTGGGACATCGACATCGCCGCCCATGTCCGGCGCGGCGGCGCGGTGCTGGGGATCTGCGGCGGCTACCAGATGCTGGGGCGCATCGTGTCCGACCCGGATGGCATCGAGGGGCCGCCCGGCGAATCTTTCGGGCTCGGCCTGCTGGATATCGACACCGTGCTGACGACGGACAAGAAACTGGTGGAGGTCTCGGGCAACGAGACCCAGACCGGCGCGGCCGTCTCGGGGTACGAGATGCATGTCGGAGAGTCCCATGGGCCGGATACCGGCCGACCGATGCTCGATCTGTCCGGCGCGGCGGACGGCGCGGTCTCGGCGGATGGCCGGATCGCCGGGTGCTATGTGCATGGCCTTTTCGCGTCGGATTCGTTTCGGACCGCGTTTCTGCAGCGCATCCGTCCCGGCGCGCGCGCCGCGCTGAACTATGAAGCGGGCGTGGACGGCGCGCTGGATGCGCTGGCCGATCATCTCGAAAGTCATCTCGATATCGACGGGATGATCGATGGCTAGGGTGTCAGATCAATACCATGGCGAGCAGCAGCAGCGCCGCCAGACCGGCGCCGGCTTTGCGGTACAGGCTCAGCGCGCGGTGGATGTCGGCGGCGCTGGCATCGGTGCGCGCGCCGTCGTTCATCCAGGCGTCGTCGACGATGAGGTCGCGGTACCGCCGCGGCCCGGCCAGCGCGATGCCGAGCGCGCCGGCCATGGCGGCTTCCGGCCAGCCGGCGTTTATCGACCGGTGTTTCTCCGCATCCCGCACAGCGGCGGCCCACGCCTCGCCGCCCCTGGTGCCGGTGCCGATGGCGGCGACGATCACGATCAGGATGCCGGCGATACGGGCAGGTACGGCGTTCAGCGCGTCGTCCAGCCGCGCCGCGAACTTGCCGAAATGCTCGTACGTGCTGTCGCGATGGCCGATCATGCTGTCCAGCGTGTTGACGGCCTTGTAGGCGAACAGGCCGGGCAGGCCGAGCAGCGCGAACCAGATCACCGGCGCGACCACCCCGTCGGAAAAATTCTCCGCCGCGGATTCGATCGCCGCGCGGGCGACGCCGGGTTCGTCCAGGCTGTCGGGATCGCGGCCGACGATATGGCCGACCGCCTCCCGCCCGCCCGCGAGCGAGCTTTCCAGCCCGTTGGCCACCGCGCGGACATGGTTGAACAGGCTGCGATAGGCGATCAGCACGCTGGCGATAATGGCGCCCGCGATCCAGCCGTACTCGATCTGCGCGCACAGCCACTGGATCGCGTAGCCCGCGAAGCCCGCCAGCGTCACCAGAACGACGGTCGTCAGCAGACCGCGCCAGAACCGCGTGCGGTCGGAGCGTTGCGGGCGGTTGAGCTTGCGGTCGCAGAACCCGATCAGGCCGCCGAACATTGCCACCGGGTGGGGAATCCGTTGCCACAGCCGCGGCGGATCGCCGAGCGCGACATCGATCGCCAGCGCCAGCATCACCACCAGCAGGGGGTGCACCGCTGCGGCGTCGGCGCTATACCACTGAAACATCATCCGGGGACAATCGCGCCTGCCCGGCGCGAAATCAATTGCCCCCGGAAAGGGAGAGACAATTGACCACAGGAATCATGGTTTGTGGCCACGGCAGCCGCGACGAAGGCGCAGTCGCGGAGTTCGAAAAACTGGCCATCGCGATCCGCGAACGGGCCGACGGTATTCCGGTTGAATACGGTTTTCTCGAATTCGCGACGCCGGTCATCAGGGACGGTCTCGGCAAGCTGGTCGACCAGGGGGTGACCGACGTACTGGCCGTGCCGGGCATGCTGTTCGCTGCGGGCCACGCCAAGAACGACATCCCGTCGGTGCTCAATACATGGGCCGCGGGAAATGACGGCATCGATATCCGCTACGGCCGCGAACTGGCGATCGACCTGAAGATGCTGCGCGCCGCCGCCGACCGGATCCAGGAAGCGCTCGACGCCGCGGGCGGCGACGTGCCGGTCGAGGAAACGCTGCTGGTCGTCGTCGGGCGCGGCGCATCGGATCCCGACGCCAATTCCAACGTCGCCAAGGTGATGCGCATGCTGTGGGAAGGATTCGGCTTCGGCTGGGGCGAAACCGCCTATTCCGGCGTCACCTTTCCGCTGGTCGAGCCGGGGCTGGAACACGCCGCCAAGCTGGGCTACCGGCGGATCGTGGTCTTTCCCTATTTCCTGTTTACCGGCGTGCTGGTCCGGCGCATCTACGACTACACCGACGTTGTCGCCGCCCGGCACCCGGAGATCGAATTCATCAAGGCGCCCTATCTGAACGACCATCCGATGGTGATCGAGACCTTCATGGAACGGATCGACGAGATCCGCCGCGGCGAAAACAACATGAACTGCCAGCTCTGCAAATACCGCGAACAGGTGCTGGGCTTCGAGGCCGAGGTCGGGCTGGCGCAGGAAAGCCATCATCATCACGTCGAAGGCATCGGCACCGGCGAGGCCCACTCTCACGACCACGACCATGACCACGATCACGATCATCACCACGACCACGGACATTCCCACGACCATGGCGACGGGCACGACCACCACCATCATCCGTACCCCCACGCGGATCATCCGCTGGGGCCGAAGACCATGAAGGAAACCGGCTGACACCGATGGACTGGCTCTGCGATCCCGATGAAATCTACCGCCGGTCGTTCGCGATCGTGCGCGACGAAGCCGATCTGTCGGCGGTGCCGGACGATATGGCCGGTGTCGCGATCCGGCTGGTCCATGCCTGCGGCATGCCGGAGATCGTGCCCGACCTGCGCTGGTCCGATGGTGTGGCGCAGGCGGCGTCCGCTGCACTGGCGTCCGGCGCACCGGTGATCTGCGACGCCGAGATGGTGGCCGACGGCGTCATCGCCGCGCGTCTGCCCGCCGACAACCAGATTCTCAGCATGATCCGCCTGCCCAACCTGGCTGCGATGGCGAAGGAACAGGGAACGACGCGCTCGGCCGCGCAGGTCGAATTGTGGAAACCGTTTCTGCCGGGCAGCGTGGTCGCCATCGGCAACGCGCCGACGGCCTTGTTCCGCCTGCTGGAAATCATCGCCGAGGACCCGTCGCGCAAACCGGCGGCGATTCTGGGGTTCCCGGTCGGCTTCGTCGGCGCCGCGGAATCCAAGGACGCGCTGCACGAAACGGATCACGGCGTGCCCTATGTCACGCTGCTTGGGCGGCGCGGCGGCAGCGCCATGGCGTCGGCGGCGGTCAACGCGCTGGCCGGAAAGTACGAAACATGAAAGACGCGTCATGACGGATCGCTGGCTCGGCGTCGTCGGCATAGGCGAGGACGGAATCGGCGGGCTGACCCCGCGCGGGCGCATGCTGATCGACGGCGCGGAGACGCTGATCGGCGGCGACCGGCATCTCGCCATGCTGCCCGATGACGGGCGCGAAAGGCTGACCTGGCCGCGCCCGCTGACCGATCTGATGCCGCAGATCGCCGACCGGCGGGGCCGGCCGGTCTGCGTGCTGGCGACCGGCGATCCGATGTTTTTCGGGATCGGCGTCACCCTGGCGAAGCACTTTGCCGCCGACGAGATGGAGATCGTGCCGTCGCTGTCGGCGTTCTCCCTGGCCGCCGCGCGCCTCGGCTGGGCGCTGGCCGATGTCGAACAGCTGACCCTCCACGGCCGCCCGGTCAGTTTGGTGGTGCCGTTCGTGCAGCCCGGCGCCCGGCTGCTGATTTTGGCCGACGGCCCGGACACCCCGGCGCAGGTCGCCGGCATCCTGGCCGGGCGCGGCTACGGCGACAGCCGGATAACCGTACTGGAACACATGGGCGGCGCGCGCGAACGCAGGGTGACCGGCTATGCAGGCGACTGGCAGCATGGCGATATCGCTGCGTTTCACACGCTGGCGGTCGACTGCGTGGCCGGCGCGGATGCGGTCACCCTACCGCGCATTCCCGGCCTGCCCGACGACGCGTTCACCAGCGACGGCAACATGACCAAGCGCGAAATCCGCGCCGCGACGCTGGCGGCCCTGGCGCCGCTGCCGGGCCAGCATTTGTGGGATATCGGCGCCGGGTGCGGTTCGGTCGCCATCGAATGGATGCGGGCGCACCCGTCCTGCCGGGCGACGGCGGTCGAAAGCCGGGCCGACCGGATCGGGCTGATCGCCCGCAACGCCATTGCGCTCGGCGTACCGCGGCTCGGCATGATCGAGGGCGAGGCCACCGACGTGCTGACGCAGCTCGATGCGCCCGATGCCGTCTTCATCGGCGGCGGGTCTTCGACCCCGGGCCTGCTCGATCCCTGCTGGGACGCTTTGTCGCCCGGCGGACGGCTGGTCGCCAATGCCGTCACGCTGGAAGGCGAAGGCGCGCTGGCGGTGTTCCGCGCCGGTCATGGCGGCGATCTGGCGCGCATCTCGATTTCGCGGGCCGAGCCGGTCGGACCCTTCACGGGCTGGAAACCGTCGATGACCGTCACCCAGTTCGTCGCGGTGAAAACCTGATGGCCGGCACGCTGTACGGCGTCGGCGTCGGCCCCGGCGATCCCGAGCTGGTGACGCTGAAGGCGCTGCGCATCCTCACATCCGTGCCCGTGCTGGCCTGGCCGGCGCCGGAAGAGGGCCCCAGCCTGGCGCGCGAAATCGTCGCCGGACATCTGCCCGGCACCCAGCGCGAGATCGCCATCCGCATGCCGTTGCTGCCCGCCCGGTTTCCCGCGGACGACGTGTATGACAGCGCTGCGGTCGAGATCGGCGCGGCGCTCAGCGCCGGCGACGACGTTGCCGTGATCTGCGAAGGCGATCCGTTCTTCTACGGTTCGTTCATGTATCTGTTCGGACGTCTCGCCGCCGATCACGCCATCGAGGTCGTGCCCGGCGTGTCGTCGCTGACCGCCTGCGCCGCCGCGCTGGGATCGCCGCTGTCGGCAAAGAACGATGTGCTGTCGGTGATCCCCGGCCCGTTGGATGCCGACACCATGGCGCAGCGGCTCGCAGAGGCCGATGCGGCTGCGATCATCAAGGTCGGACGCCATCTCGAAAAAATTCGCGGCGTGCTGGCCGATCTCGGCCTGTCGGACAATGCCCGCTATATCGAACGCGCCACGATGACGGCGCAGCGCATCGTGCCCCTGGCCGATGTCGGAGAAGGCGACGCGCCTTATTTCTCCATGATCCTGGTCCACAAACGGGCCGAGGCGTGGACATGACCGAACCCGCCATTCTTGTGCTCGGTCCCGGCGGCATGGATACGGCGCGGCGTGCAAAATCGGCTGTTCCCGGCAGCGCGATCCACGGGCTCGCGCGTCGCGTGCCCGACGCGGACGTTGTTTTCGGCGACACCGGCGATCATCTGCGCGCGCTGTTCGCCTCCGGCACGCCTGTGATCGGCATCTGCGCCGCCGGGATCCTGATCCGCCTGCTGGCCCCGGCGCTGACAGACAAAACGGCGGAGCCCGCGGTGATCGCCGTGGCGGAGGACGGTTCGGCCGTCGTGCCGTTGCTGGGCGGGCATCATGGCGCCAACGATCTGGCGGCCGATATTGCGTCGGCGCTTGGCGTGTCGGCCGCCGTCACCACGGCCGGGGACGTGCGCTTCGGGGCGGCGCTCGACAATCCGCCCGCCGGGTGGGCGCTGGCCAACCCGGACGACATGAAATCCTTCACCGCCGATCTGCTGGCGGGCGAGGCGGTGCGGCTGGACGATACGCTGCCGGCCTTTATCGCCGACACGGACATTCCCCGCGATCTGGGCGGGGCACTGCGGATCACCGCGACGCCGTACCGGGGAACCGGCGATGGGCGCCACCTGATCTATCACCCGGCCAGCGTCGCGATCGGGGTGGGGTGCGAACGCGGCACCGCGCCGGAGGAACTGGCGGAGCTGGTCGATGCGGCGCTGAGGGACGCGAACATTGCCCCTGCCGCGATTGCCGGGGTGTTTTCCCTCGATCTCAAGGCCGACGAGCCCGCCGTCCACGCGCTGGCGGATAACGTGAACGTACCTGCCCGGTTCTTCGATGCGGCCGCGCTGGAGGCGGAAACCCCGCGGCTGGAAAATCCGTCCGACATCGTGTTCCGCGAAGTCGGCTGTCATGGCGTGTCGGAAGGCGCGGCGCTGGCGGCGGCCGGGCCGGACGGCACGCTGATCACCGCCAAGACCAAATCCGCCCGCGCCACCTGCGCGCTGGCCCTCGCCCCGGCTCCCATAGATGCCGCCGAAACCGGCCTGCCGCAGGGGCGGCTGCTGATCGTCGGCACCGGGCCCGGCAGCGACGGATGGATGACCGCCGAATCCGAAACGGTTATCGCCGCCGCCACCGATCTGGTCGGCTACACGCTCTATCTCGATATTCTGGGCGACCGCGCCGGCGGCAAGACGCGCCACGATTTCCCGCTGGGCGAGGAAACCGACCGGGTGCGCGCCGCGCTCGACATCGCCGCGACGGGCAAGACCGTGGCACTGGTGTCGTCCGGCGATCCCGGCATCTATGCCATGGCGACCCTGGCGTTCGAGCTGTTGGAAACCGGCGACCGCGCCGACTGGCAGCGCCTCGCCATCGAGGTCTGCCCGGGCATTTCGGCGCTGCAGGCGGCGGCCGCGCGGTCCGGCGCGCCGCTGGGACACGATTTCTGCACGATCTCGCTGTCCGATCTGCTGACCCCGTGGGACGCCATCGAACGGCGTATCCGCGCCGCCGCGGACGGCGATTTCGTGGTAGCGTTCTACAACCCGGTCTCGATGCGCCGCACCTGGCAGCTGGCGAAGGCGCGCGACATCCTGCTCGATGCGCGGCCCGGCGCCACGCCGGTGATCCTCGCCCGCAATCTGGGGCGCGACGGCGAACAGGTGCGCACGGTCACGCTGGATGCGCTGGACGTCGCCGACGTCGACATGCTCACGGTGGTTCTTGTCGGCTCGTCCGAGACCCGCGCGGTGGCGCGCGGCGACGGGCGGCACTGGGTCTACACGCCGCGTGGCTACGCCGGCAAAAACACGAACGAGAGGGAAAGCAAGGGATGACGGTCTGGTTTATCGGCGCGGGGCCGGGCGATCCCGACCTGCTCACCATCCGCGGACGCGATGTCATCGCCCGCTGTCCGGTCTGTCTCTATGCCGGTTCGCTGGTGCCGGAGGCCGTGGTCGCCCATGCGCCCGACGGCGCGCTGGTGCTCGACACCGCGCCGATGACGCTGGACGACATTATCGGCCATATCGAAACCGCCCATGCGGCGGGGCACGACGTGGCGCGGGTCCATTCCGGCGACCCGTCGCTCTACGGCGCGATCGGCGAACAGATCCGCCGGCTCGACGCGCTCGGCATTGATTTCGAGATCGTGCCCGGCGTGCCGGCCTATGCCGCCGCCGCCGCGCTGCTGAAACGCGAACTGACCCTGCCCGACGTGGCGCAGACGGTGATCCTGACCCGCACGGCGATGAAGGCATCGGCGATGCCCAACGCGGAAGACCTCGATACCCTCGGCAAATCAGGCGCGACGCTGGCGATCCATCTGTCGGTGCGTAACCTGAAACATGTCTGCGAAACCCTGACGCCGCATTACGGCGCGGATTGCCCGGTCGCGGTGGTGTTCCGCGCCAGCTGGCCGGACGAACAGGTGATCGAGGGCACACTGGCCGATATCCGCGGACAAGTCCGCGACGCGAAGATCACGCGCACCGCCCTGATCCTGGTCGGCCGCGTGCTGTCGCCGGAGGCGTTCACGGATTCGGCGCTGTACGACGCCGATCATGTCCACGTATTGCGGCCGCGGCGGAAGGGGTAGCATTACATAACAGTCCTCTCCCCCCGCAGGGGCGAGGGGTTCCCGAAGATCTGGCTACCCGATATCCCCGTTCCGGATCTCCATGTGCCCGGCTGCTGGCGGCGGTTGTGGCCTTCCGAGACCGGCGTATCGCCGTCCGCCAGGCAGGCGCCGACCGGCACGCCGCCCTCGTCCGCGCTTTTCTGCGCCTGGGCGAAGGCGCGCGCCATGTGCGCTGCATCTGTATCCGTCAGAAATTCCCTCCCCTGTGCAACGCCAGCCAGTCCAGCGCGCGGTCGACGTTGTCGACGGCAGCGCCCGGCAGCTGCGGGGGGCGGTCGATCATGACGACCGGGATCGACAGGCTCCGTGCGGCTTCGATCTTCGCGTAGGTGGCGTCGCCGCCGGCGTTCTTGCTGACCAGAACGTCGATCCCGTGCGTTTTCATCAGGTCGGTTTCGTCCGCCGCCGAAAAGGGCCCCCGGCCGGTGATGCTGACGGCGTTCGGCAGTGGCGGGGCGTCCAGCGGGTCGACCGTGCGGACCAGGAATTTCATGTCTTCCAGCCCGGCGAACGCGCCGAGTTCCTGCCGGCCGACCGACAGAAATGCGACCGTACCGAGATCGGGCAGTTTGCGGGCCGCATCGGCGATATCGTCGGCGCGGAGCCAGGTATCGCCGGCAACCGCTTCCCAGGCCGGGCGCAGCAGGCGCAGGCGTTCCGCGCCGGTCATTTCGCAGGCGTTCTGCGCATTCAGGGAAATCTGTTCGGCGAAAGGGTGGGTGGCATCGACGACCAGATCGATGTCCCGCGCCAGCATCCAGGCGGACAGCGCCGCCGCGCCGCCGAATCCGCCGGTCCGGACCTCGACATTTTGCGGCAGGGACGGCGTCTTAGTCCGTCCCGCCAGCGAATAGGTGATGTCGAAATCGGGCGCGGCGGCGTTCGCCAGCGCCACCGCTTCCGCCGTGCCGCCCAGCACCAGCACGCGCGGCCGGTCAGCCATCGGACCGTCCTGCCAGACTGCCCTGCCGGTTGAAGATCAGCACGCGGATAACCGATCCCGTGTCGCCGACCGTGTCCCGCGCCACGTCGCGGGCGCGGCGGGCGATTTCGTCGGCGAGCGGCAATTCCGCCGCGCCGCCGAGCGCCAGCGCTTCCGCCGCCGTGTTGGCGTTACGGATGCCGGATTGCGTGTCGTCGTCCGCGCCGAGCGCCGCCGCCACGCCGGCCAGCCAGCCGAGATCTACCTGGCTGCGCCCGGAGTGGAGATCGAGGTTGCCCTGCGCCAGCTTGCACAGCTTTGCGAAGCCGCCGCCGATGACCACGTCGGGCACCGGGTGCGCGCGCAGGTATTTCAGCATGCCGCCCGCGAAATCGCCCATGTCGATCATGGCGTGTCCGGGCAGGGACAGCAGCGCCTGGGTCTTTTCTTCGGATGTTTTTCCGGTGCAGCCTGCCACCGTCGTTTCGCCGGCGGCGCGCGCGACGTCGATGCCGCGATGGATGGATTCGATCCATGCCGAACAGGAATAGGGCACCACCACGCCGGTGGTGCCGAGGATGGAAATCCCGCCGAGGATGCCGAGCCGGGGATTCCAGGTCTTTTCCGCCAGCGCCGCACCGTCCGCGACCGAGACAGTCACGGTCACGTTGCCGTCGCCGCCGTGAGCCGCTGCTGATTCCGATATGGCTGCTTCGATCATCCTGCGCGGCGCCGGGTTGATGGCCGGTTCGCCCACCGCCAGCGGCAGGCCTTCGCGCGTGACGGTGCCGACGCCGTCGCCGGCGTGAAACGCGACGCCCGTGCCGCCGTCCTCTCGCCGCCTCACGTCGACGCGTATCAGCGCGCCATGCGTGACGTCGGGGTCGTCGCCGGCATCCTTGACGATGGCGGCGTGGGCGGTATCGCCGTCCAGCCCCTCCCGCGCCAGCGCGAAGGCCGGCGTTTCGCCTTTCGGCAATGCAATTTGCACAGGATCGGGAAAATCGCCGGTCAGCAGCGCGGTATAGGCGGCCTTCGCCGCCGCCGTCGCGCAGGCGCCCGTGGTCCAGCCGCGGCGCAGTTCTCCTTCGGGCTTGCGTACCATCCAGAGGTTATATGTGCTAATCAAAGACTATGGAAAGACTCACATTTTCGATGCCGCAGCTTGAACCCGGCTGGGTGTGGCTGACCGGCGCGGGACCCGGCGATCCCGGGCTGCTGACGCTGCATGCGCTCAACGGCATCCGCCAGGCCGACGTCATCGTCCATGACGCGCTGGTCGGCGCGGAGACGCTGGCGCAGGCGGCGCCGGGCTGCGAGATCGTCTATGCCGGCAAGCGCGGCGGCAAGCCGTCGCCCAAACAGCCGGATATTTCCGCCCGGCTGGTGCAGCTCGCGCGCGACGGCAAAAAAGTCCTGCGCCTGAAGGGCGGCGATCCGTTCGTGTTCGGCCGCGGCGGGGAAGAAGCGCTGGCGCTGGTCGCGGCGGGCATTCCGTTCCGGGTCATTCCCGGCATTTCGGCGGGCGTCGGCGGGCTGGCCCATGCCGGCATCCCGCTGACCCACCGCGAAACCAATTCCGCCGTCACCTTCATCACCGGGCACGGCGCGTGGGGCGATATCCCGGACGGGATCGACTGGCAGGCCCTCGCGGCCGGTTCGCCGGTTCTGGTAATCTACATGGCGATCAAGCATCTTGCGACCATCCGTCAGCGCCTGTTCGACGGCGGCCGCCACCCGGACGAAGCGGTTGCCGTTGTCTCCAAGGCGACGCTCGACGACGAGGCGGTGCTGGAAACCACGCTCGGCCGTTGCGTCGAGGACGTGGCCACGTCCGATATCGAACCGCCGGCCATGGTCGTCGTCGGCGAGGTCGTGCGCCTGCGCGCCGGTCTCGACTGGGTGGGCGCGCTCGGCGGCAGGATGCTGGCCGCCGACCCGCTCGGCACGCGAACCGTCCGTAATACCGGTTAAGGGCCGATGCACGGCGCCGTTATCGCCGCGCCGTCGTCGGGCAGCGGCAAGACGACCATCACCCTCGGCCTGCTGCGCCATTTCGCGCGCAGCAACGTGCCGGTGTCGTCCTTCAAGGTCGGGCCGGACTATATCGATCCCGGGTTTCACACCGCCGCCAGCGGGCGGCACTGCCTGAACATCGACGGCTGGGCCATGCGGCCCGACACGGTCGCCAAGCTGTTCGGCCAGGTCGCGGCCTATGCTGAGGTTGTGCTCGGCGAGGGGGTGATGGGGCTGTTCGACGGCGCGAAAGGTGCGTCGGGCGCGGCGTCCGGATCGACCGCCGACGTGGCCGCGACGCTTGGTCTGCCGGTCATTCTGGTGGTCGACGCGGGCGCGCAGGCGCAGAGCGCGGCGGCCACGGTACACGGCTTTGCCAGCTTCCGCGACGACGTCACCGTCGCGGGCGTGATCTTCAACCGGGTCGGCAGCGCCCGTCACGCCGACATGCTGAAAGATGCCGCCGCGCCGCTCGATATTCCAGTCCTCGGCTGCGTGCCGCGGACGCCGGACATCGCGGTGCCCGACCGTCATCTCGGCCTGGTGCAGGCGAGCGAAATGGCGGCGCTGGAAAATTTCCTCGACGCCGCCGCCGATCTCGTCGCGTCGCATGTCGACATACAGGCATTGCGCGATCTGCTGGCGCCGGTCGGTCCCCGTCCCGGCGGCGTGCCGCCGCAGCCGGTGCCGCCCATCGGGTCGCGTATCGCGGTGGCGTCCGACGAGGCGTTTCAGTTCTACTACCGCCACGTGCTCGACGGCTGGCGCGCGGCGGATGCCGCGCTGGTTCCGTTTTCGCCGCTGGCCGACGAAGCGCCCGATGCGGCGGCCGATGCCGTGTATCTGCCGGGCGGGTATCCCGAACTGCATGCCGGCACGTTGGCCGGTGCGGGGAACTTTCTTGCCGGCCTGAACGTGGCGGCGGACCGGGGCGCGGTCGTCTACGGCGAATGCGGCGGATTCATGGTCCTTGGGGAAACGCTGACCGATGCCGACGGGTGCGCGCACGCGATGGCCGGGCTGCTGCCGCTGGAGACCAGCTTCGCCGACCGCAAACTGCATCTGGGATACCGCGATGCGACGCTGATCGAGGAGACCCCGCTGGGGTCCGCTGGCACCGCCTACGGCGCGCACGAATTCCACTATGCCAGCATCGTGGCGGAAGGCGAGGCCCACCGCCTGTTCGCTGCATCCGATGCCACGGGTACCG
>Ga0181572_10002024_pt1 | contig 14644 bp, 22 predicted proteins | sample 101ome_26_FD_133004 | JGI IMG/M metagenome (GOLD analysis project Ga0181572, IMG submission 133004) | Coastal salt marsh microbial communities from the Groves Creek Marsh, Skidaway Island, Georgia - 101408AT metaG (megahit assembly) | ecosystem: Environmental > Aquatic > Marine > Intertidal... | reverse complement strand
TGTAAAGGTCATAAATTATTTCTTGTTTGGCGAGATGCAAAGGCATCAAAAGATTGGTGGTATAATATGGGAGGATGGGATATACACTATCCTCCTTATACTTGGTACGATAACGACGAAAGAATGTGGAAACAAATGCAAGAAGAAACTAAATGTATCGAAGACTTTGCAGAAAGAAAAGGGATTGAATTTTTCGATTATAAGCCGTCTTGGATTACAGATTTCCATCCCGAGGCAAAGCAACTTCAATATAAAGCAGAACCTAATTTCAGGGATCAAATTAAACTTGCGTATGTGGAGATCACATAATGAGTAAAAATATACAAAGAATTATTCCTCACGAAGAATGGGTCGAAAAACAAAAAGAAACACAAATTAAACAAAATGTCTGGCATCAAAAAATGAAAGACTTTAAAGAAGGCAAAGGTAAAAAACCTAGACATATGCCAAGAAATTATATTGATCCGGAGACTGGAAAAGTTAGTCGTTGGCTTCAAGCGAAGAGTTTCAGTAATTATGACGAAACAAGATTTGGGCCTGATGATATAGATAGTGTTATAGATCGATTAGGCATTTTCGAAGGAATAGATTTTTCTAAAGATATGCAATTTGCTGAAGATAATAACTTCGGTCCTACTACATTAATCGATCGTACAGGAACTCCTGAATATAAAAATAAAGAAAGTGCTCACTATCCGATGACAATGGTCAACGATGCTGAAAAGATCGGATTAGACCTTGACGACTTACCAATGTTTGATAGTGCAAAAATGGGAGAAGGGTGTTCTTTAATATCAAACTTTATCGGTTTAGATTATGACGCAGCACAAGCAGGAGCTCAACGTGATTACGGATATGACAGTTTCCATATTCAACGTCCTGGACATTTTTTAATGTATCACCACGATTTATATTATGCGGTTATTCGAGATGCTGATATAGAACTTGCGTGGAAGCCTGAAAAACTAAGACGATTTGTTATCTTTATGGAAGATTGGCAACCTGGACACGTTTGGATAGTAGGAAATACACATTATAGTCACTGGAAGGCCGGTGAGTGTATTACTTGGAATTGGCAGGATATGCCTCACGGTACTGCCAATCTTTCTTCTAAATCTCGATACAGTGTACACCTTACCGGGTATATGACCGAGAAGAGTTGGAACTTCTATAATAAATCTAATAAGGATATGAGATTTGTATTAAACGAAAACGGTGGATTTGATTGTTATGAAGTTCAGCCTGATGGATCAAGAAAAGAAGTTATAGACTTTTAAATCATTTGGAATAATATTCTGTTATTCAACACTCACTTTTAGCAAGAACCGCGTTTGCGGCGGTATAATTAAGTGTGTATTCGAAAAGTTCGAATACATCATTTAAGGAAAATAATATGAGTAATACAACAGAACAATTAAAAACAGCAATGGAATCTTTTCTTTCCGAAAACGAAAAGTTCGACAATGGAAATGGTGCGGCTGGAACTCGTGCTCGCAAAGCATTACAAGAAATGGCTAACCTAGTAAAAGCTCGCCGTAAAGAAATTTCAGAAGAGAAGAACGCTCGTAAAGAAGCAAAGGTTGCTTAATGGAGATCAGCAAAGATGCGTTCTCCACTAGCCAGATTTTAAGTAAAATTTGGTTAGCAGAAGAGTTAGAAAAAATTAAAACTTCTAACCCGTTACGTATTCTTTGCTTCGGCGGCTGGTACGGAATTACTAATTTCATTTTAAGAACAAGAGATAACTTAAACATTGAATTATTTCGTAATCTAGAACTAGATAAAGAGGCCTGTGCTGCCGCCGATAACATTAACAAAGCCTGGGAGTGGCAGGATTGGCAGTTTAAATCAATTTACGGTGATTGTAATAAGTTCGAATATACTTCCAACGATTATAATACTGTTATTAACACTAGTTCAGAGCATATGAAATCTACTGAATGGTTTGAAAGAATACCTAAAGGTACTTTAACAATCATACAAAGTAACAATATGCCCCACGAAGAACATTGCCATAACCATAAAACTGTTGATGAGATGACTAAAGACTTTCCATTAGGTGGACTTTTATTTTCAGGAGAAAAAGAGTTCGTTTATCCGGAATGGTCTTTTAAAAGATTTATGATGATAGGTGTAAAATGAACGACGATGATCTTATATCAGATGAATACACAATTGACATAAGCCAATATGATGATTATGTTTCCAATAACTACGGTCCAACAGGCATAAGCGGTGACTTTGGTAACATTACTTGGGGCCACGACAGCACTTTTAACAAAGGTTTAAACATCGATGAAGATGGTGATATTACACTAGGCAAAACAAGCCTAAAAGATTTTATAAGAAAAGTAGAACAACGTCTTGCTATTTTGCAACCAGATCCAGAACTTGAAGAACAATATGAAGAACTTAAGGCACTGGGCGACAAGTACAGAGAGCTCGAAGCAAAACTAAACGAGCGCAACAAAATAATGGATATATTAAAGGAAGATTAATGAACGTAAAACTAGTTTCGTATTCGCAACCCACAGAGGAGTTTGCAGCACAAGGTATTGATAACGCACAAGAATTGATTGCATTTTGTGCGAGGGTTTCTAATCCAAGTAATCAAATGAATACAGAAACAAGCGAAAAACTTATTCGCTATCTTATTAAACACGCTCACTGGTCTCCGCTTGAAATGGTAAGTGCTACATTAGAGATTGACACTACACGAGATATTGCACATCAAATTGTGCGCCATCGTAGTTTCAGTTTCCAAGAGTTTTCACAACGTTATGCTAATCCACAAGATATGGGCGATATGTTTGAAATGTCTGAAGCACGATTACAAGACGATAAAAATCGTCAAAACTCCATTGAAGTTGACGATGTAAAACTTCAAGAACATTGGCGTCACCAGCAACGTAGGATTGTTGAACTATCTAAAGAAGTTTATGACTGGGCGTTAGCAAATGGTATCGCTAAAGAACAAGCACGTAAGGTACTTCCGGAAGGACTTACTAAGACACGTTTGTATATGAACGGTACACTACGTTCGTGGGTACATTATATTGAACTGCGAGGCGCAAATGGAACTCAAAAAGAACATATGGAAATCGCTAAGGCTTGTGCGAAAGTTATCGCAGAAATCTTCCCTATGGCGGAAACACTGGTCAATGGATGAGAAGCGTAAGACTTTTATCGACAGATACGAAGTCAAGATTTTAAATGACGAGAAACCTTGCCTACGTAAAAGTAGAAGATACGCATTCTTTTCAGATCCAAAAAATGCTTCTTATATTACAGAAGAACCTGAGAAAATAGAAGTAGATAAATTAGTAACTCTACAAATACCAGAATTTTATTTAAATAGACTTATTGAAATAGAAAATAAATTCTTTGCAGGAGAAAGTAATAACGATGTTGTTCGACGTATGTTTGACACTTTTATAGATAAAGAGTTTGAGGAAGCAGCATTGCGAAACAATAGCGAAGCAATTCGAAAAGCATTTGAAAATTATAGTATGCTCTTACATTTGGCAGGAAAAGAAAATTGAAAGTAATACCACTTACAGTAGTTGATAATTTTTTCGATAATCCTGACGCTGTAAGAAAATGGGCGTTATCTCTAGATTACGAACAACAAGGTCAAAATCGATGGCCGGGTTTAAGAACAGAATATCTGCACGAGATAGATGAGAACTTTTTTAGTCAAACGTGTCAAAAAGTTTTATCATTATTTGTATCTGAAGATTTGCTATCTAAATCAGTACATTATATTACAAGAATGCATTTTCAATTGATCCCTGCAAACAAATATACAGGTGGTTGGGTTCATATTGACGGAAAAGAAGTGTTAACCGCAATTGTATACCTATCGCCAAACGGCGGACTTGATAATGGAACATCTCTGTATAAACTAAAAAATAATCTTGTATCTTTTGATAGCAAACATAATCTTAAAAAGAATTATAATTCACTCGGTTCTGAAGAAGAGGCGGAAGAAGCCAGAATGAAAAATAACGATCAATTTGTAGAAACCGCAAGAGTTGGTGGAATTTATAATAGATTAATGGTATTTGATGCGACTGAATACCATTCAGTTGAAGACTATAATCTAGGAAACGATGAAGATCGCTTAACACTTATAATGTTTTTTGAAAAGGTTAACTTTGTAGACCTGACACCGATAGCAAGAATGAAAAGAGCGGCAGGCGAAACACTATAAAGTTTCAGCCTATATATCTAAGAGGAAATATGAATGAAAATCAAAATTGAATCATATCCAAGTAGATTGACTTCTAACATCTACATAAACCATATGAAGAAGAAGTATGGTTTTGAATGGCCTGACAACGAAGCAATCCTCGAAACACGTTTTGAACGATTCCTTGAAAAGTTGGAAGATAGCATACAAAGTGTTTATAACGTTTTTAATCGTGTTTGGTTTGATCGTAGAACACAAAAAGTAAAAGTACATATTGACCCGTGGGATACTTGGAGTATGGATCATACCCTTGCACACATTATTGTCCCTATGCTTATCCAACTAAAAGAAACGAAACACGGTGCTCCTTATGTTGATCCGAAAGATGTTCCAGTAGGATTGCGTCCTTCTAAACAAACCAAGAAACAAAAACAGAACAATGAAACTGACGATACACATTTCAATCGTTGGGACTGGGTGTTGAACGAAATGATTTGGTCTTTTGAGCAAAAATGTCTTGACAACGGATGGGAAGAAGCGTATTATAAGTATGAGGCTGATGAAACAGCACAGTTTGGTTTAAAATGCGTATGGAGAGATGATGAAGGAAGAAAAGCACACCAAGAACGTATGTCGAATGGTTTCCGTTTGTTTGGTAAGTATTTCGAGTCTCTTTGGGATTAGTGGTTGCGCAACTGCAATCGCTGTAGTGGATGTAACTGCATCTACTGCTATCTACGCTGGTAAGACTGTTGTAAATACTGTTGATGCTATCACGCCTGATATCGTTAATTAAATAGGAGTGAAAAATGGAGAGACCTACCTGGATTGATCTATTTGGAAAGGTAAAACCTTTTAGAGCGTTTGTTCAAAAATGTTATTGTAGTAATCAACGAGAAAGAGAAGAGTTTAAAGATACAGCAATATCATTTGACGAATATTTTAAAAATAATAAATGGTTTATTAAACGTAAATATCAAAAAGAAACCAGAATTAAAAACTAAAAAAAATCTTTCTTATAATATATAAGTTATAAAACATTCTAGAGGAAAAATTAATGGCAGTTGCTACACGCAAAAAGAAAAAAGTTAGTCGTACTTCTAAAACAAAGAGGCAAACGGTTGACTGGACAGGTTGGGAAGACCTATCCGGTGAAGAGTTTCATAAGAAACGTAGAGATGCCTCAGATCATTACTATCGAGATTATAAATCATCTGATCTAGTACCATTTGTTTACTCTTGGATGAAAACAAACGGATACGATAAAAAAGAAATAGCAGCGGCCAAAGCAGCAAACGGACAAACATTAACCACGGCAGGAACTTATGCTCGTTGTTTGTCAGACGGAATGCCAGACTATAACGAAAAACACAACGAATATTGGAACAGTCTTGCAGGGACATCAGGCGATATTAAACCTGTGTCAGATTTTTTACACAACGTTGTAAAACGTGCTATTGAACAGGGTATGAGTGTTGTTGAAGAAAAAGAAGAAGCAGAGGCTGAAAAACCTTCCGGACCTGTTAAAACCATTCAACAACGTATGCAAGAAACTGCCTCTGTTATGTGTGAAGAAATTGAGGATCACGTTGAAGAAATGTTTTCAGATCCTAAAAACTTCGTTATGAAGGATATTAAAATTGTTAATATTCTAAGACAAGTAGAAGCAAAGGCTGCCCACGCTCGTGTAATCAAAGGACTATATTCAAAAGAAAAACAAGACTTTGAAGATTTGCTCAACTATCCAACCAAAGCTCAACTTGAAAAGATGGATGAGCAAGAAGCAGATATGTGGGAACAATTAAAAGAAGGTTACGCTCACCTAGATAAACCATCAATTAAAAAAATCTTAGCATTTTACAGTGAAATCGAAGCCGCGTGTGATATGATTGCTGCTTCGCAAAAAGCAACACGTAAACCACGTAAGCCTAAAGAAGTGCAAAAAGACAAACTTGTTGCTAAACTCAAGTACAACAAAGAAGACGGGCCGCTGAAGCTCGTATCTGTTAATCCTATTGAGATTATTGGAGCCGCTGAACTTTGGGTGTTTAATACAAAAACTCGCAAAATAGGCAAATATATTGCGTCTAACATAGATCCTACAGGGCAAGGTCGTGCAGGAAGCGGATTAAGTGTTAAAGGTACTACAATTCAAGGATTTGATGAAAATGCTAGTATTCAAAAAACATTGCGTAAACCTGAAGAACAAATTGCACAGTTTAAGAATGCAGGAAAAGTTGCCTTACGTAAGTTCTTAGACGAAATCAAAGCCGTAGATATCAAACTAAACGGTCGTATTAACGCAGACGTCATACTACTTAAGGTAGTCAAATAGTTACAGTTTTTGTTTTGACATAAATACTGTACTATGAAAGAGAATAGAATCGAACAAGCCTTAACCGCCCTTAATTTTGCTCTGCAAGAACAAGCGGCAGAAAATCCATTGAACAATCCAGGCGCTTTGGTAGATCGTATACCAAAGAGAAGTCTTTCTGGAGATCATATTAATGGTGGTACTATTGTAAATTTCAAAAGTACAGGTATTACGGATTCTGCATCTAAAGAACAAATTGTTATTAAGGACGGAAACGTAACTATTAACAATCTAACTGTTCCAAATATCAACAATGATGTTAATATTAAAGGCAATGTTTCAGCAAATAATGTAAATGCTGGAACAATAACTGCTGATAACCTACACGTTAAAAATATAACAACCGATGTAAAATATGAAAATTCATCTTCTGTTATATTTGACGGTGGAAATGGTATGGGAATTGTCTGGAAGGGCAAAAAACGTAGCAGTCAATTTGTTTTTAATCGTAACCCAGATAAGATTTTCAGTTCAGAAGATATTGATCTTGCTAAAGGACGTTCTTTTTCTGTTAATAATCTTCCGGTTCTTAGTGAAGATACACTAGGTTCAACAGTTGTTAATAGTAATATTCGCACATTAGGTAGATTAAGAGAACTTAATGTTGACGGTGGTTTAACTGTAAACAACTATATGTATTATGACAGTAATACTGATAGACTTGGTATAGGTGCAGATGAGCCAAACGGTGCTATGAGTATAGCTGAGGATGGCATTGAAGTTATTGTTGGCACTAAAGATCTTTCGAAAGGTTACGTTGGAACTTATGCTAGTCACGGACTAGAACTTGTTACAGATAATACCGCAAGAATTAGTATTAGTCCGGGTGGGAATATCAAGTTAGGCAACGACAACCATTCTGCTATTCAAGTAAGTGTACACGGTAAATTAGCAATCGGAGTTGCTACTCCTGATCCTAATGTTGATTTACACGTTAAAGGTTCTGTTCGTTTTAACGACACAGCACATATGAAAGGAACCGAAGCACCAAGAAGTGGTGTGTTCAATCAAGGTGACATTGTTTGGAATTCTAATCCAACACAAAGAGGATATATTGGCTGGGTTTGTATCCAAGGCGGCAATCCAGGTATTTGGAGCCCATTCGGCGAAATCCGTTAAATAGAAGATGTCACAATCACTTGTTATCGGAAACGGTGAAAGCCGTTCAAACATAAACATCTCTGATTTTTCTATTGACCACGACTTAATAGGTTGTAATGCCATACATCGAGATATTTCTGTAGAACATCTAGTGTGCTGTGACAGACGTATGGTAGAAGAAGCAGTTATAGGTGACCTTACTGAGAATACAAAGATATATGTTCGAGAAGATTGGTTTCGTTATTTTCGTAAAATAAGAAAAGATAAACGAATACACCAGGTTCCCGACTTACCGTATGTTGGAGAACTAAAACAAGATCAACCTGTACATTGGGGTAGTGGTCCGTATGCTGTTTTACTTGCTGCCCAAAATTATGAAACTATCAAACTACTAGGATTTGATCTTTACCCCACAAACGAACGTGTTAATAACATTTATAAAGGAACCAAAAACTATAACGATAAGTATTCAAAACCTGTAGATTATAATTATTGGGTTTATCAGGTAGCAAAAGTGTTTAAACACTATAAAGAAAAAGAGTTTATTGTTCTTAATAAAAAAGGTTGGGAATTTCCTAGAGAGTGGAGATACTCAAATGTTCGTTTTGAAGATTTATTTTAACAAGTTGATTGACAACGTATAAATATCCTGTATAATTAGTATATTAATTATGCAGTGGTCTAAATGCTCATCCCACTTAAAATATTCTGCGCATCAAACTTACTCTAGGAGGCAAGAGATGTCAATTAAAATTAAATCAACTAAAGTTTTTAGAAACCTGCCCTGTGGCCACGCACAGTTCTTTGATAAGAATGCGGATGGTAGTCCAGGTCATTGTGCAAGTGTACACGGATATGATAGACACGTAGAAATTACATTTGCTGGCACGCCCGACGAGATGGGTTGGATTGTAGCATTTGGTGATGCCACTAAACCTATTAAAAAGTTTTTAGAATACTATTTCGACCACGTTACAGTATTACCTGCTAACGATCCTCGTTTAGAGGATATTCCACAAGAATTAACCCAACCAGGACAAGTACTTGGAACACTTCGTGTATTACCGAGTGGAGTTTCAATGGAAATGAGTTCAATGTTTATTTGGGAACACGTAAACAATTATGTTTATAACATTACAGATACACGCTGTTGGGTTGAGCGTGTTAGAGTATACGAACACGAGCGCAATGATGCTATGTGTGAAGTAGACGAAGAAACTGCTAGAAAGTCAGCAATTCAAGCAATGGCTAATTGGAGTAAAGGAGACTTACTTCCGGAGAAGCCTGTTTGGGACTGGGAGGCACCGTCAACTGCTATTAGACGTTTGGAGGGAGAATGAAAATAATTGCAGGACCTTGTCAACACGAAAGTTATGAACACAGTTTAAAAATCGCAACAGAATGTAAACGTGTATGCGATAAACACGGAATCGATTATTACTTTAAAGCAAGTTATGACAAAGCAAATCGCACAAGTCTAAACGGCAAGCGAGGTGTAGGTCTAAAGAAAACAATGGATGACTTTTATCTTATCAAAGATAAACTTAAAGTTAAAACTCTAACAGACGTACACGATACATATCAAGTTATACAAATAATGGATTGGCACGATACGTGTATCGATGTATTACAAATACCTGCTTTCTTATGTCGCCAAACAGATTTAATACACGCGGCAGTACAAAGTGGAAAGATAGTAAACATTAAGAAAGGACAGTTCTTAGCACCTTGGGACATAGAAGGCATACTATCTAAGACCGAAGACGCTCGAGAAGTTTGGATTACAGAGAGAGGTACGAGTTTTGGCTATAACACTTTGGTTACTGACTTTACTGGTATGCAGTATATTATGGATAACTTTGGTACACCGCTCGTTTATGATGTTACTCACTCAGTACATAAGCCAGGCGGTAACGGTACTAGTAGCGGTGGTAATCGCGAGTATGTCCCTGGTTTGGCTCGTGCCGCAGCCGCTCTTGGCGTAGAGAACTTTTTCTTAGAAGTACACGACGATCCAGATAATGCTCCAAGTGATGGACCTAATATGGTTCGCTTAGAAGATTTTGAAAGTATCGTAAAAGATTTGGTAACTATTAATGGCATTATCTAAAGAAGAGCGTAAAGCAAACAAAGATCAAGACCTTCTCAATATGTCTAAAGAACAAAGGAAGGCATATAAAGAACGTCGTCGTAGAGATAAGCAACGTCAAAAACTTCAAAAGTCTCGAGATAAGGTGTTAGGTGTTGAAAAAGATCTAAACAACGAAGACCTATATAAAGAACCACCAGCCGGCGATACACAAATTACAATATTGTGTGTTCGCTACGGAAACAAGTACGGACCCGAATATGTAGAACGTCTACGTAATATGGTTTCGAGACATCTAACCATACCTTATAAATTTGTTTGTCTTACAGATGATCCTGCTCCTATTAGAGGAGTTGAATTAATAGTTAGAAAGAATCAAGGCTATATGAAACCTTGGTGGCACAAAGTTCATATGTTCGATCCTGAGTTACCTCTAGCAGGAAGAATATTATATCTAGATCTCGATGTGGTTATTTGTGCGAACATTGATAAGATTGCTAAATTCAAAACAGGTTGTTTTACAGGAATTAGAGACTTTAATAGAAAGTTTCATCCAACTTGGAGAAGGGTAAACAGTTCTGTTATGTCTTGGAACTACGGGAGTCTAAATCATATTTGGGAAGAATTTAAAAAGAGTCCTGCACACGCAATGAGGATGCACGGAGATCAAGATTGGGTTTGGAAAACTTCTTACGATAGAGTAAACTTTTTCCCTGATGAATGGATACAAAGTTATAAATGGGAAGTTCGTGATAAGAAAGACTTAACTATTGTACAAGGTAAACGAACTTTTAGACAAGCAGATCATCAAATACGTCCGCATACAGAATGTTCTATATTGGTATTTCACGGTGATCCAAATCCTTGTAATGTAAATGATAAATTTATTGTCGATAATTGGAAATGAACGAACTAATTTTCACACTAAGAGACATTAATAATCAATACAGCGATTATGATTTAGTATACCAAATCAGAGATACTGATCTTGCAAAACAATGGACAGATCATTTTAAAATTAATTTTATAGATAATGACCATCCTATAGAGAAAAATTACTGTTTAAAAGGATGGCAAACAGACTGGGAAACTAATTATCCTAGAAATTTAAATCATATATGCACAAAATTAAATGAACATATAGATATCATAAATCAAGAAATGCCAAAGCACGGTTATCCATTTATTGATTTACGTTTTAGTGTAGAAGCATTGAAGAACGATCCACAAGAAAAACTGCTAAACAAAATACACCATCATTTTGAACTGTTAATCGGACAACAATGGGATCCAAGCGACTGGTGGCTCCTACCTTTACATAATAAAACAAGATTCTCAATTAGAATGTTAAACAATTATTGCCACGAGATAGAATCTATTCTTAAATCTATAAAACGTAAAAGTCTCGCCATCGGTGGGAGCCTAAACGGTATTAATTCAGAAGGAAAACATTTTACTATAAAAAAATCATCAGAATTAACACTATCAGAGTATAAAAATTTTTCAGACTTTAGACCTTTCGGATGTATTCAATTGTATTATGCACAACTAGGAAAGTCACACTATGAAGTTTTTAGTGATAATGATACAGATATCGAACGTAAAAACATATCAGGCATACGGAATGTTACTGGAGAGTTTGTAATAATATTCCGAAAAAGCACTAATCCCTTAAGTAAAAAACCTTATATGAATTGGTTAAAAGAGAATAACTGGGATGTAACAGATCCCAGACTTGCTCTTACTTACCCTATTGTAGCAGACTTACAGAACACAGAACCCAATAAAATAATAATACAAGAAATTTTGAAAAGAAACGATTTATACAAAATTTCTCTTAACGGCCAAACAAAAACATACAATTATACCTGGATAGATCAAGAAAACTGGGAGGAAAATTTACAATGAAGAGGTTTATCTTTGATGTGGACGGAACACTTACTCCGAGCAGAGGATTAATCAATCCAGAATTTAAGTTATGGTTTAATAATTTTTGTAACGAAAACTCTGTATACCTTGTTACCGGAAGTGACAAACCTAAAACAATAGAGCAAATAGGGGAGGATAGTTATAATCTTTGCGAAACTGTTTTTAACTGTAATGGCAATTCTCACTGGCACGGAGACCAAGAAGGTTGGCAAAATGATTGGATACTACCAGAAGAGCCGCACGAATGGTTATCTCATATGTTAACTAAAAGTTCTTTTCCAAAACGTACAGGATTTCACTTTGATCATCGTCCAGGAATGGTAAACTTTTCAATTGTAGGACGTAATGCTAATAAACAAGAGCGTTCTCAATATGTTGATTTTGATACAGCACATAAAGAAAGGGTTTTCATCTCTAACAAATTTAATAATACGTTTGAAGGGTTGACCGCTATGATTGGAGGAGAAACCGGAATAGATATTTCTCCGGATGGTTTTGATAAAGGACAAATATTAAATACATTTAACGATGAAGATGAATTACATTTCTTCGGAGATGCTATGCAAAAAGGTGGAAATGATTATCCGTTAGCAAGAAAAATACTTGACAGAGACAACGGTTTTTGTTATAATATTAAAAATTGGGAGACAACGTGGAAAATACTAAAGACAATCACACAAGAGTAGGATTTACCTGTAGTTCGTTTGATCTACTACACGCAGGTCATATCGCTATGTTAAAAGAATGTAAAGAGAACTGCGACTACCTTGTATGTGGACTTAACATCAATCCTTTTAAACACGGCCGTTATGCTGTACAAAGTATTGTAGAACGTTATCTCCAACTAGAAGCGGTAAAGTATGTTGATCGTATTATTCCTTATAGTTCAGAAAGTGAACTGATCGATCTATTACAGGTACTAGATCCTGATGTAAGATTTATCGGTGATGATTATCGTGACAACCCGTTTACAGGCGACGACTTAGGTATTGAAATTTTTTACAACACACGTAAGCACAATTATTCAAGTAGTGGACTTAAAAAACAAGTTGTCGAAAATCAACAAACAGCACCCCTAACAGGTAAAACCGTAAAGGATAATGAAGTTTACACAATTGTAGATAATACAGAACTAAATGCTCTTACGGTATCTACAACTACATTACACCCTGGACAAGAAACAAGTGGTCATAGTCATCCAGGCATTGAAGAAGTTTATACATTCTTAAGTGGTACTGGTACTATGCAAATTGACCAAGAAGAGTTTCCAGCAGAAAAAGGCAAAACATTTACTATTCCAGATGGGGCTTTCCATAAAGTTTACAATAATAGCACTGATGAAGATCTACTTTTCATTTGTGTGTTTAATAAGAGACGTAATCACTGATGCAAAAACGTATAGGATTTGCGTGTAAGTATCTACACCCAGATCAGACACAGAAAAAGAAACTGCTAGAGGAAATTCAACGTCCTCTTAACACCAAGTCGACAACTGTTGCGTGGCTCAATAGACAAACACGTGAAGTTGCTGAACAACGTCTGTGGGATATTATGGTACATAATATCCAATCAATTTTTAATCTTGTTAACTATGTAGGAGGTTTACAAAATGAACTTCGAATGGTTAGGTTGGGTAGTGATATTCTTCCTGTTTATACTCACAACGATTGGAGTTATTTCTGGCGTCGCACTGATGTACGTGACTATTGCGAAAGAAACTTCGCTCACGTGGGTCGAAAGGCTAGGCAACTTGATGTTCGCCTTAGTTTCCATCCTGGTCAGTTTACCGTTTTGGCGAGCGAGTCAGATGATATTGTCGAGCGCAGTATAGAAGAATTTGAATATCACGTTGATATGATAAGGTGGATGGGTTATGGCAAAGATTTCCAAGACTTCAAGTGTAACGTACACATATCGGGTAGAAGAGGTCCCCAAGGCATACTGGACGTCTTACCGAGACTCTCGCCCGAAGCAAGAAATACAATCACAATCGAAAACGACGAAATGTCGTGGGGCATCGACGCAAGCCTTGAACTACAAGAACACGTCGCATTGGTACTTGATATACACCACCACTTCATCTCTACAGGCGAATATATTCGTCCAACCGATGATAGATATCTACGTATGATAGATTCGTGGCGTGGCGTTCGTCCTGTTATACATTATTCGTATAGTCGAACTGAGCATTTGCCTGACGGGTTTCCGCATACTGAATTTCCTAATATGGAATCGTTGCTAGAACACGGATGCAAGAAACAAAAACTTCGTGCCCATAGTGATTGGTATCCTAATCCTATTGTAAATGAATGGGCATTATCCTTCCTTGATACGGCTGATATTATGTGCGAGAGTAAGATGAAAAATCTTGCTAGTATAGAATTATATGAGTATTGGAAGGAAAAATATTCTTTAGCAGCATAAAAAAAGGGCCCTTAGGGCCCTTTTTAACTTAGTCTGCTTTTTTCTTAGTAGACTTCTTTTTAGTAGTTTTCTTTTTGACTACTTTTTTCTTAGGTGCTGCCTTTTTCTTGGCAGGGGCTTCTTTAGCCGCAGGTTTTGGACCATTAGGTGTCTTTGACACTGCATTACTTGCGTGTAATGACTTATGGTTCATATCCACTGATGGATTCTCACGTCGATGTCTAACAATCATCGATACGGCTAAAACTATAACTGCCGCAATTAAGATAGATTCAAATGTCATTTTTTTCTCCTTATAAGGACACTTATTTACAATAAATAAATGCAAAAGGAGACAATTATGATTATGAAATGGGTAAATGCTCGTATGAAAGAGCGCACAACTTGGGACGGTATTGGTCTGGTTGTTATGGGATTATTGGCTATTTTTGCTTCAGGTCTTGCTAAAATCGCAGGCGGAGTCGCTGTACTCTACGGTGCATACACTATTTGGAAATCTGAATAATTAGAACTTTCCTACCGGCAGGTCTAAACT
>Ga0181572_10002023_pt1 | contig 14648 bp, 16 predicted proteins | sample 101ome_26_FD_133004 | JGI IMG/M metagenome (GOLD analysis project Ga0181572, IMG submission 133004) | Coastal salt marsh microbial communities from the Groves Creek Marsh, Skidaway Island, Georgia - 101408AT metaG (megahit assembly) | ecosystem: Environmental > Aquatic > Marine > Intertidal... | reverse complement strand
TAAATTTCGTTGCTTTTAACCCACTTCAAAACAACAACCCTATCGCTGTTCGTCGTCGCAAGCTGATTGCAAAGATTGATGAACAAATCCAACTTGCAGCAAACAAAGACTACACGCCTACGCAGCACAAGTGGGTTACTGACGAACATGGTAACCAACGCAAAGTAGAAGTTGCTAAACGTGTTAAGCGTTGGTGGACTGCTAGTGTTGATGGAAAAATAAATCTTGTAGTGCGTTATGGCAGTTAGCCGCTAGAGTTTGCCAAAGGTAAGAATGCTATCGAACTAGGTAGTGAAGCAGAGGTTGCTGAAGTGCTAACTAAGGTGCGCGAAGCTACAGAACTTGGTGAGTTAGATGCGCTGATAGAGAAGCAAGCTCAATTTGGTAGACGAGTGACACAAAAGAACAAGTGAACAAAAGAACAGAAGAACGTGTATAGATTAAGCACGTTCTTCGTCTTACAATGTCTAACAAATGATTGCGCAAACTATTGAATTGCAATAGTTAGTCAAGCGTAAGAAAAACGTGCAGAGTGAACGGATTAGAGTACGCTTAACCTACCCTAATGTTAGAAAGTAGCTAGGAAATAAAAAATTACAAACCACTTCAGTCTTAAGATCCGATCATGGCAACAATCACTTTAAGGGTGCCTTAAGGAGATCACGTAAATCAGATTTAGGTTTCAACTTAAACCCTAATTTTTTTAGGGAATATGTATAATTTAGTTATGTTTTTTTGCTTCAATTTCAATCCAAATTGTCGTGCGGTAGCTATTGTCTATCGGGTGGAAATTGACCTTTGATAATAGCCCTTATCGGGAGTTTTTACATATGTTACGAAAAAGTCTGAGTGTATGGGATATACGAATTTCAATGTGTGTTAAAATATGAATCAAAAGGTATGTGTTATTGGCCTTGGTTACGTGGGTCTTCCTCTGGCAGCATTATGTGCAATAAAAGGGCATGATGTTAAGGGTTTAGACACCAATCAATTCGCAGTTGCTAAGATTAATCAGGGACTGACTCATATTAAAGATGTTGAAGTTGAGCGTTTGGTAGAAGCAGGTCATCTGACCGGAAGGCTTAAGGCAACAACGGATGTTAATGCGATAGCGAGTTCTACAATTTATCTCATCTGCGTTCCCACGCCTGTTGATGAAAATCATGATCCAGATCTCAAGCCGCTTTATTCTGCGGTTGATGCAATTGCGCCATTTCTAAAAAAAGAAGATTTGGTTATTGTCGAGTCGACTGTTTTTCCAGGGACATGTGAGCAAGAAGTGATACCCAGACTTGAGTCACTAACAAATATGAAAGTGGGTGTGGGTTTCCATGTTGCCCATTGTCCTGAGCGTGTTAACCCAGGGGATCCTTTCTGGACATCAGAGAATATACCTCGAGTGGTAGGTGCGACTTCGGAAAAAGGCGTAAGACAAGCGGCTGAATTCTATGCGTCTATTTTGGGTGGCGGTATCTTTGATGTGCGTTCAATCAAGTCGAGCATGAATCCTAAGTTCAGCTTGAATGATGATGGTAGCTTAAACGTGTCACAAGTTCCTTTGGGGAGTGTCACGATGATGCGATCGATTCGAGATGCTGAAGCGGTTAAGGCGATGGAGAATACCGTTCGAGATGTAAATATCGCGTTTGTTAATGAGTTGGCAAAAATTAGTGATGTTCTTGATTTGGATGTAGTGGATATCATTGATGGTATGGCAACAAAACCATTTGGCAAGGGGCCTTTTTATCCTGGTGTGGGTGTTGGTGGACATTGCATTGCTGTTGATCCTGAGTGGCTGAAGGCGGCCTCGAAGAAAGCTGGGTATATGCCGGAGATGATTCAGTTAGCTCGTTCAACAAACAATGGCATGCCAGAGTATACGGTTTCGCTTTTACAAGATCTTTTGAATGACCGTGGACTACCACTGAAAGGAACGCAGGTTTTAGTCTTAGGCGTTGCGTATAAAAAGAATGTTGACGATCCACGTGAATCGCCTTTTTATGAAGTTAAAGAGTTACTAGTTAAGAAAGGCGCGAATGTTGATGTGTTTGATAGCTGGATTAGCTTTGAAAACACAGTTGATTCGCTTGATGACGGATTAAAGAAGGCGCAAGCAGTTCTCATCGTCACAGAGCATAGTGATGTTATTAACGAACTCAAGTCTAAAAATCTTGAAAAGTTACCTCTCGAGGTGATTGTGGATGGTCGAAACTGCCTTAAAGCGGAAAATATCCGTTCGCAAGGTGTTTTGTACTCTGGTATTGGAAGAAAATAATAATCGAGTTTTGATATGTACAAAGTTATAAAAGACAGAAAGATTCGAATGGCGATTGTAGGTTGTGGTCGTATCTCCAAAAATCATTTTGGCTCTATAGAAAAGCATGCCGATAATGTAGAGCTTGTGGCAATTTGTGATGTAAACGCGGATGTTCTCGAAGAGTACCGTGTGAAATATCAAGTACCTGCTTATAGAAGTCTTGAGGTTATGCTCGAGCAGGAGCAATTGGATATTGTGACGTTATGCACACCCTCTGGAGTGCATCCTTACCAAACTGAAGTTATTGCTTCAAATGGCGTTCATGTGATGACTGAAAAGCCAATGGCAACGCGTTGGTCAGATGGTGTTGCCATGGTTAAGGCGTGTGATAAGGCAGGTGTTCGGCTTTTTGTGGTTAAGCAAAATCGCCGTAACTCAACACTTCAATTACTCAAACGAGCGGTACAAGAGAAACGATTTGGTCAAATAAGGATGGTTCATTTAAATGTTTTCTGGACTAGGCCACAAGAATATTACGATCAAGCAAAATGGCGTGGCACTTGGGAGCTTGATGGTGGCGCCTTTATGAATCAGGCGAGTCATTACGTTGATTTAATTGATTGGCTCATCGGTCCTGTGGATTCCATCCAAGCCATGACAAGTACGACTCGTGATATTGAAGTTGAAGATACGGGCGTTTTGAATATTAAGTGGCGAAATGGCGCACTTGGTTCAATGGCAGTCACTATGCTTACCTATCCAAAGAATCTGGAAGGATCGATAACCATTCTAGGTGATAAGGGTTCAGTTCGGGTAGGCGGCGTTGCCGTAAATGATATTCAGCTCTGGAAATTCGAGGACGAGAGAGATTATGACAAAGATGTGGCTGGAGCTAACTACGAAACGACATCAGTCTATGGGTTTGGGCATCCGTTGTATTATAAAAATGTTGTTGATGTGTTACGTGGAAAAGCAGAGCCAGAAACCGATGGGCGTGAAGGCTTAAAGTCACTTGAGCTGTTGATAGCTGCTTATTTATCAGCTCGTGACGGACGCACAATCGCACTTCCCCTTGAGTACTAGTATGGCTATTCAAATCCATCCAACGGCTATTGTTGATGAGGGTGCACAGATTGGCGATGGCAGTCGAGTCTGGCATTGGGCGCATGTGTGCAGTGGTGCAAAAATTGGTCAAGGTGTTTCTCTTGGTCAGAATGTTTTTGTTGGTAATAAGGTCACAATTGGTGATCGCTGCAAGATTCAGAATAATGTCTCTGTCTACGATAATGTCCATCTAGAAGAGGGTGTCTTTTGTGGTCCAAGCATGGTGTTCACCAATGTTTATAACCCCCGTGCTTTGATTGAGCGTAAGGATCAATACCGCGACACCATAGTTAAAAAAGGCGCAACTCTCGGCGCGAATTGCACGATCATCTGTGGCGCCACAATCGGTCAATATGCCTTTATAGGCGCCGGCGCTGTAATCAATAAGGATGTCAAACCTTATGCATTGATGGTCGGCGTGCCCGCAAAGCAAATTGGTTGGATGAGTCAATATAGCGAAAAGCTTGATTTGCCATTGGAAGGCGAGGCTCAGGTCACCTGTCCATACACACAGCAAATATATAAATTAACCAACGGTCAAATAAAAGTGATTGAGTAAAAGCCATGAAAATCGATTTTGCAAATTTACAATATCAATATCAGCTATATAAAACAGAAATCGACGCCAAAATAAAAGCGGTGTTGAACAAATCAAACTACATCATGGGCGACGAAATCACCAAACTTGAGCTGCAACTTTCAAAGTTCACTGGTGTAAAGCACGTTATTACATGCTCAAACGGCACTGATGCTTTGTTACTTGCGATGATGGCGATGGATATTCAGCCGGGTGATGAAATTATCACCACGCCTTTTACTTTTATTGCCACGGCCGAAACCATTGCGTTAATGAAAGCCACCCCGATATTTGTTGATATTGACCCTGTCACCTTCAACATCGACCCAAGCAAAGTTGAGGCGGTTATTAACGAAAGGACCAAGGCAATCATGCCAGTGAGCCTATACGGACAACCTGCTGATATGGACGAAATTAACGCTATTGCACAAAAACACAACTTAAAAGTGATTATTGATGGCGCACAATGTTTTGGTGCCAGCTATAAAGGTCAGTGTGCAGCACAAAGTTGCGACATCTACACTACCAGCTTCTTCCCAGCCAAGCCTTTGGGGTGTTATGGTGACGGTGGTGCAGTTTTCACCAATAGTGACGAATATGCCGATATGATTAAAATGTTGCGCGTCCACGGTCAATACAAACGCTACCAGCATAAATATCTAGGAATGACGGGCAGAATGGATACCATTCAAGCTGCGATACTACTAGCCAAGTTACCGCATTATGCCAAAGAAATTGAAGACCGTAACCGTGTCGCCCAAGCTTACAGCGAACAATTAGAAGGCACAATTCAAACCCCAGTGGTTAAAACAGACCGCACCAGTGTTTGGGCTCAATACACTGTGCGTTTACAAAATCGTAACTTGGTTCAAGAAAAACTAAATGATCAAGGAATACCAACTGCCGTGCACTATCCTATGCCATTGCATTTACAAGAATGTTTCCAGTATCTTGGTTTAAAACAAGGTGACTTTCCAATTTCCGAACAAGCCGCAAATGAAGTCATGAGTCTACCCATGAACCCATTCCTAGCGGATAAGGAAATTAAATATATTACTGACACCTTAAAGGCCTTAATTTAAATTAATATCGCAATAATTGGTGGAGGCATTAACGGCATTATGGCCGCTTGGGAATTGCTCAAGCAAGGGCATAGCATCACGCTGTTTGAAAAAGGCGAGGTGATGAAACAAACCTCATCCGCTTCCTCTAAACTACTGCATGGCGGACTGCGCTATTTAGAAAACTACGAATTCCGTTTAGTCCAAGAAGCCCTAAAAGAGCTTGTCATTGCGAGGAGCACAGCGATGCGGCAATCTCAGACCCAAAACATGGCTATCTAGTCGAAATCCCCAACGAACGCCGTATCTTCTTCGTTTTAACCTATCAAGGAAAAACCCTAATTGGCACCACAGAACAACGACAATCCCTAAACGAGGACATAAAACCCAGTGAACTAGAAATAGACTTAATCAACGCATACAACCACTATTTCACAAACCCGATAAGCAAACACAACATCATACAAAGCTTTGCCGGCCTGCGTCCACAGATTAAAAGTGCCGACAACCCAAACAAAGCCACTCGCGAATACGCCATACAACAAAACCATAACCTCATTACCGTATTCGGTGGCAAATGGACAACTTCAAGAAAGTTAGCTGAAAAAATTTTAAAGGAGCATTTAAATGACTGATTATTACTATCATGAAAAGTCCCACGTCGAGAAAGAAGCCATCATTGGAGCGGGAACAAAAATATGGATAAACGCCCAAATTAGATCTGGTGCAAGAATTGGAAAAAACTGCAACATTTCGAAAGACACCTATATAGACAGCCAAGTCACAATTGGCGATAACAGTAAAGTACAAAACGGTGTATCAATATATAACGGAGTGCAAATTGGTGATGAAGTATTTATAGGGCCAAACGTAACTTTTACAAACGATAAAATCCCGAGAGCATTTAACACAACTTGGTCGATTACTGAAACTTTTGTAAACAACTGTGCAAGTATCGGTGCAAATGCGACCATTGTTTGTGGAGTGACAATTGGGGAGTATGCAATGATCGCGGCAGGAAGTGTAGTCACAAAAGACGTTGAACCGTACAGCCTGGTTATGGGAAATCCAGCCAAGCATTTCAGCTACGTGGATAAATACGGTAATAAAGTAGAGGAAAAACCGAATGTTTAATGTAGGGCTAATTGGATACGGCTACTGGGGACCCAATGTAGCGCGTAATCTAAACGCGAACCCAAAAATAAATTTAAAATGGATTTGCGACAAAAAAACAGACCGAATTGAAAAAGCCAAATCAATCTATATTGCGCAAACACAGTATTCAGAAGATCATGCACAATTAATAAATGATCCAGAATTAGATGCGATTGCGATAGCCGTTGAAACATCAGGTCACTATGCATTAGTAAAGCAAGCACTTTTAGCAGGTAAGCACGTTTATGTTGAAAAACCCTTTACATCAACCGTAAAAGAAGCCGAAGAGCTAAACGAACTTGCCAATAAACTGAATTTAAAAATACATGTTGACCACATAATGGTGCATCATTCTATTATCAAAAAAATTAAACAATTGATTCTAAATGATGAACTGGGCGATATCCTATACATAGACGCCATGCGAATGAACCTAGGGCAAATCAAAAAAGATGTCAGCGCTATGTGGGACCTGGCTGTGCATGACCTAGCAATTATCGACTACCTGACAGAAGGCAAAGAGCCTTATTTTATCAGCGCGCTTGGTGAGAAATATTACAACCCAAAAGAAAGTTTGTGTTTCTTAACCATGCGTTATCCAGGCTTCATTTCACATATTCAATCAAGTTGGATTTCACCGCTTAAAGAGAGAAAACTCATCATAGCAGGCACAAAAAAAATGGCGGTCTTTGATGATATGAAAACATCTGAAAAACTCATGATTTACGATAAAGGTGTCAATGTCATATCAGGCGAAGATATTGAATATGAAGATTATGTTGTAAAAACAAGAGACGGAGATGTTTGGATTCCTTATATAAAGCAAGAAGACGCACTTTATAACAGTATTGAGTATTTTAGAAAAGTAATTGAACAAAATAAGCAATCCATTACAGGAGCTGAGCAAGCCATTCGAATCCAAAAAACCCTAGAAAAAGCCGATCAAGGAATGAACCAATGAAAAAAAACGTATTAAGACCTACCATCAGCGGTAGTACAATTCTTGTAACTGGTGGGGCAGGTTTCATAGGAAGTCACCTCGTTGACAGATTAATAAACGAAGGTGCAAAGCAAGTTATTATTGTCGATAACCTTTTTGTGGGAAGTGAAGAAAATATTCGTGACGCACTAGCTAAAGGTGCAATCTTCTACAAAGACGATATTGAAATTACATCATCTCTCGACTACCTTTTTGAAAAACACGATATAGACATCGTGTTTAACTGCGCAACCAAAGCGCTAAACTATTCATTTGTAAATCCAAAAAATGCCTTTGATACCAATGTTAATGGCGTCTTGAATATCTTAGAGCATCAACGTAAAGGGCATTTTAAAACGCTAGTGCATTTCTCAACATCAGAAGTGTACGGTTCGGCTGTGTACGAACCTATGGATGAGAAACACCCAATTAATCCAACAACGACCTATGCCGCAGGAAAAGCCGCCGCAGATATTGCTGTTAATAGTTGGGTCAATATGTTTAATGTCGATGCATTTATTGTAAGACCATTCAATAATTACGGCCCGAGACAAAACCATAAAGGTTATTTAGCCGGCATAATCCCAATCACCGCATGGCGCCTCTTAAACGGTATTTCCCCAGAGATTCACGGTACCGGACTGCAAACAAGAGACTTCATCTATGTACAAGACACAGTGGATGCGGTGGTCAAGCTGTATCCTCTGTTAGAGCCTGCCGAAAGTGTCAATATTTCGACCGACGGACAGATTTCAATGAAAGATGTCATTTACAAAATAGTCAGTCTCATGAAATATAAAGGCGAAATTCTAAATAAACCTGCTCGAGGAGCAGATGTAGAAGCGCACAACGCGAGTAATGTAAAAGTTAAATCAATGATTGATTATCAACTGACAACCTTTGAACAAGGTTTGGCAACAACAATAAAATGGTATCAAGATAACTTAAAATGACAGAAATTATCAAGTCTTAAATTAACTTTGAATAAGTATATTAAGCCTGAATTCAGGAGGTATTGATTGAGTTTTCTTAAAAAATCAATTTTATTAAATCAAATAATTTTACTTAATTTTTTTTATTATATTTTCAAGATATTTGTTAAAAGAGATTTAGGGTGTGTTTTAGGTGTTACTGAGATTGCAAAGATGATCTATCATTATGGGCACCTTTTTAAAAACTCAAGGACAGTTTGCCTCGACTCGAATAAGTTCTATGATCTAGATTATAGCTTTTCAATCGTTAAGGGTGAGGGGCGTTTAGGATTTCTAATATATGCGATGAAGCGAGTTTTTTATGGCCCTATTCTGTTCGCCTATCTTTCATGTAAGTATGATGTCTTTATTTATTTTTGGTCTACTGGCTTTTTATTAGATCGAGAGTATGAATTTAAATTTTTAAAAAAGAAAAATAAAAAGATTGTCACAATTTTCGTTGGCGATGATGTTCGTTCTCCCAAAAAAATGAGAGAAAAACTGAGTCAACTCGATTATGATGGATTTTTAGATTATGTTGGTTTTGCAAATCCTTACTATTTGTCAGATGATTATGATAACAAGAAAAAAACTGTTGCTGCGCTATCTGATGAATATTCTGACTTATGTTTTAGTCGGGTAATTGACCAGGCTTCATACCTTATATCTAATCAATACTTTTGGCCCTATCCCTATGATGCTAATAACTTTAGTTGGAACGATGAAAAGTTTAAAGAAAAAAAAATCAAAATATTGCATGCACCTAGTCATCCTTTTGTGAAAGGAACGCCGTTAGTAAGAGCGGCAATAAAGAAACTAGAGCTGCTGGGTTATAATTTCGAATATATCGAGTTAATAGATAAAGATAACTCTGAAGTTCTTAGGGAGTTAAGAAGTTCTCATATTGTTTTAAATCAATTTTATGCATTTACTGGTGGCGTTCTTGGCATCGAATCCATGGCGAACCATTGCGCCGTATTAATGTCTGCTGATCCTGATATTGAAACAGGCTTGCCTCAAGATGCTAAAGGGGCTTGGATGATAACAAGATATTGGGAGGTTTACGATAACTTAAAGTATTTGCTCGATAATCCCGAAGAAATAAAGAGATATGCTGATGCGGGTTATGATTTTGCTCTTAATCATTATACGTATGAAAAAGCATCTGAATATCTTCATAAAGTGTTTAAAGAAAACGGTATTGAAATTTGATTAAAAACTTTCTTCGGGATGCGATGATTTATACCTTGCCTACGGTTTTAAGTCGGGGTATCGCCATATTTCTGCTTCCTATTTACACTCGAATTGCAAGTCCTGAAGAGTTAGGGGCGTTAGATTTATTCCTCGTTTTTGGGAATATCGTTACGTTAACGGTGGCCTTAGAAATATCTCAGAGTATTGCTAGGTATATTCCTGAAATTACGGATGGTAAGCTGAGGGTGGCTTATAGCTCGACAGGTTTGTATTTCACCTTCTTAATGTACTCGCTGTTTTTTGTTGTTGCGTTTACCTTTTATATAGAATTAAATCATCTTATTACTGGTAGAGCTGAATATGCGCAGTTTTTTCAGTTGGCATTGGTCTATATTGCATTGCACGGTTTGTTTTATTATTTTCAGAACCAGTTAAGGTTTGAAGGTAATAGTGTTGGTTATGCCATTTTAACGTTGTTTTACGCAGCGACTAATCTTGCTTCAGCATTTATCTTTGGCATTGTTTATGATCTTGGATTAACCGCTATTTTGTATTCCATGATTGTTAGTTTGCTATTTTCAAGCTTGCTAGGGTTTTTCTTGTTGAGAAAGTCATTTGGTTTTGTTTTTAAACCAGGCCTGCTTAAACAGTTATTGTCGTTCTCAATTCCGTTGGTTCCGGCTAGCGTGCTGGTTTTTGTGAGTTTGTATGTAGATCGTTATATGATCAATGTTTTACTTGATCTTGAAAGTGTTGGGCAGTATGGCGTTGCTGTTCGTTTAGCGTCAGCGGCTAGTTTGGTAATGATTGGTTTTCAAATGGCAATTACGCCGCTTATTTATAAACATTACAATGAGCCTGACACCCCTCAAAGTTTGGCGGTCATATTTAAGTATTTTGTTATTTTTGCAAGCTTGTTTTTTTTGGTTTACTCGTTAGCTGTTGAAGAGTTGCTGTTTTTAATGACAACACCGGAATTTTACTCGGTTGCTAACGTGATTCCTCTTCTAGTGTTGGCATTTCTATTTTCAAATATGTATGTTTTTATGCCAGGTATTGGTATTCATAAAAAAACGCATCTTTTTTTTTTAATTAGCTTATTTGCCGCAGTTATCAATGTTGTTTTGAATTATTTATTAATTCCCGTTCTTGGCATAATGGGCGCAGCGCTTGCGACAACAATTGGATACTTTATGGCTTTTTTGAGTTATGTGTTTTTTAGTCAGAAGCTTTATTTTGTGCCACATAAATGGCTACCCTTTCCGCTGCTGTTTATCGCAACAGCGTCTTTAGTTTATGGTTATTTTACTTACTTTAATACTTTAGATTATTTGCAAACACTATTCGTGAGGCTGTTTTTTTTACTGATATTTGTCGTCTTACTTTTTAAATTGAAATTGATTACTTCATCTGAATTATTAAATATAAAAAATGCCGTATTAAAGGTGTGGGTATCGTGGCTGAAGAGAATACGGTAGAGGGGTTTAGGCAAGCCGTTCACGACTCTCTGCAACAGAATTATTCGGAAATCCAAAAGAATGTATTTGCTGCTCGTATGAAGTACTGCTGGGAAGAGCAAGAACGAGTGTTGAAAGAAATCTATAGCGTCTATCTTAAAAAGAATTCAGTAATGCTAGATAATTATTGTAAGATGCAGGAGTTATGTTTAATTTAACCCACCTTACGTCCGTCCACCCACGCTTTGACACGCGCATCTTCCACAAAATGTGCCGATCGTTAGCGAAAAACGGTTACTCGGTTAGTTTGGTCGTTGCCGATGGCAAGGGCGATGAAATGTGCGAGGGTGTCAAAATTATCGATGCGGGTTCTTCCAAAAACCGTTTTGATCGTGTTCGCAATGCTCCAAGTCGCGTCTTTGCCAAGGCGCTAGCTTTGAATGCTGATCTCTATCATCTGCACGATCCCGAGCTCATTCCTATAGGGTTGAAGCTGAAGAGGCTTGGTAAGCGGGTGATTTTTGACATACATGAAAATACAGGACTGCAGATCCGAACGAAGGGTTGGATTCCGCACGGTATTAGAACACTCGTTTCGTTTGTGTATGAGCGTTACGAAAGATGGGCTTTTAAGAAATTTGATAGTTTGATAGTCCCTCAAATAGCCATGCAAGCAAAGTATGCTGACTTATCTCCAACCGTGTTGATTGCTAATTTTCCAAATCTCGCAGATGCATCAATCTCATCTATAAGCAGAGAGTATTCTAAATATAATTTGTTCTACGCTGGAGGTCTAAGCAGTGAGCGTGGTTTGTTTAATATGCTTGATCTCATTGTAGAGCTGCGTACCCGCAATCCAAATTATAAACTAACCCTTGCTGGGTCCATTTCTAAGAGGGATTTAAAAAAGGTAAAAAAACACATGGGCTGGTCTTTTACACATTATCAAGGTTTGGTTTCTAAAGAGAGTGTCTATAAGTCTTACAATAAAAACTCTATCGGGCTTATACTTTTCAATAATGTCGGGCAATATTATATGGCCTACTCTTTGAAGCTTTTTGAGTATATGCAAAATGGAATGCTCGTCATTATGCCAGATTTTGGTGACTGGATGTTGTTCAACGAAAGTTACCAGGCTGGCTTGAATGTTCCAGTAAATAGCTCTAAACACATAGCAGATATTATTGATCGATTGTCGGAAGAGGATTTTGATAGATTCCGTACAAAGAGCGCAGGATTGATTCAAAACGTTTTTAATTGGGAATCCCAAGAAAAGATTTTACTAAGTACCTATGCGGAGCTTTTGAATGCTAAATAATATTAGAAATGTATTCGTTTTGGCTCCGCATACGGATGACGGTGAATTGGGTGCCGGCGGAACGATTTCTAAATTAGTTGAGGAGGGAGCAAATGTCTACTATTTTGCCTTTTCTACTGCTCAGGAATCTGTTCCGGAAGAGTTTCCTGGAGACATATTAAAATCAGAAGTCATAGAGGCTACAGCTTCGCTGGGTATTCCAAGGGAGAATGTAATTATTTATGGGTACGAAGTAAGGAAGTTGAATTATGCTCGACAAGAAATTTTAGAAGAACTTATAAAACACCGTTGTGAAATGTTTCCGGATTTGGTGTTGATGCCTTCTTTAAACGATATTCATCAGGATCATGCGACTGTAGCTCAAGAGGGTTTGAGAGCGTTTAAAAATTCAACAATACTTGGTTACGAATTAATTTGGAACAACTTGACCTTTAACACTACTTCGTTTGTTAAGTTGGATAAGAGACATATTGAAAAAAAGGCTAAAGCTTTAACTGCTTATAAGTCACAAAGCAATAGAGACTATATGAGTGAGGAATTTATTTTTTCACTAGCTAAAACTCGTGGGGTGCAAATTGGCGCCAAGTATGCCGAAAGTTTTGAGGTTATTCGATGGGTGATAGATTAACGATATTAATGACAGGCGCAGGAGCGCCTGGTGGCCCTGGAATCTTAAAAGCACTTTTATGTGAGCCAAATATTGATTTGCATATAGCAGATGCAAACTCCTTTGCTTCGGGTCGATTTTTGCACCCTGATAATTTTCATGTCATACCAAAGGCTACAGACCCAAATTTTGTTGATACGGTCCTAAATCTATGTGTGGAGAATGGTATTGATCTTATAATTCCTCTCGTTACGAGAGAGTTATTTGAGTTTTCAAAAGCTAAGGAGGTTTTCGATCAGAAAGGGATTAGAATAATCATTTCAGACCCTGAGGATCTTTTTATTGCGAATAATAAATGTGCGTTATATCATCATCTCTGCAAGGAAAACATAGTACTTCCAGCATTCTTTATTGTTGAAACTGTTGATGAGCTTTTGAGTGCTGCAAAAAATCTTGGTTATCCAAATTCCCCAATTGTTATAAAACCATGTATTGGTAATGGTAGTAGAGGTATAAGGGTTCTTGATGAAGGTTTTGATCAGTTCGATTCACTTTTTAATCATAAGCCAAATTCATTGTTCACAACATTGGAAAAAGTTGTTGACGCTATAGGCAAGCATCAACCACCTAAACTGCTTATAAGTGAGTATTTGCCTAGCGATGAGTTGACAATCGACACTATTGTTGATTGTGGTGAAGTTAAAGACTTGCTTATTAGGAAGCGAATATCTATTTCTAGCGGCATTTCAACAGCTGGTTCGTTTATCGCTGAACCGTCGGTTACTGATTACATTGAGCGAATCGTCAAAACGTTACCGGGTTTGCTTGGGCCGATTGGGTTCCAGGTCAAAAAATCAATCAGGGGAGATTATTTATTATTAGAATGTAATCCTCGACTACAGGGTACGAGTGTTTCGGCGTTGGGGTTAGGGGTTAATTTACCTTTACGTTCCATATCGTATGCATTAGGGGAAGAAGTCGCTCCTATGAAAAGGACTTCTGGTGTTGCCTTTGTAAGATATTATGATGAGGTTTTTTTTGACTATTGATTATTTAATTGGCCAATCATTGGATGGTAGAGATCTGATATTTGACTTGGATGATACATTATATTCCGAGATGGATTTTTTATCCTTGGCTTATCGAAATATTTCAAAGCTTGTCAGCGAACCAGAGCAATCGAGCGTTTACTATTTTCTAGTTAATACATTCAAGAATGAAGGCAGAGAGAAATTACTCGATAAGCTTTGCTGTCATTTTAAACATGAAAACTTAACTCTCGAAAAGTGTTTGAGCATATTGCGAAGTACAAGTTGCAAAGGTTGCCTTGAGACATATTTTTGGTTAAAAAAATTCCTACATTATACTTCGGTAAAACGTTTGAGAATAATAACAAACGGAACAGTTGCGCAGCAGCAAAATAAGATAGTTTCCATAAACTGGGATGCGACAGTTATTGAAGTTGTTTATGCTGATATGTATGCGCCTAAGCCAGATCCAACCTCGTTTTATCAGTTAAAGGATTGGCAAATATTGAACAGTCCAATTTATGTTGGAGATTCTTTTGTTGATTCCAAGTTTGCAGAAAATGTTGGTATAGAATTTTATGATGCAAAGGAATTATTGTCGTGAATTTATTGTTGGGTCATAGGAAGCAAGCTGGCCTACAAAGGGTTCTCCTGGAACACCCTAGGGTCTTGTAGAGATTATCTTGCCGATGGTTAAAATGGAATTCAGTCTCCTTGAGTTGCAGCGGAAAGGTCTTCGCTGGGATGCCTTTGAGCGTGGCCAGGCGTAGTTTGGCGTAGGCCCAGAAGGACTCGATTCCGTTGATATGGCTGTTTCCACGAGCGAACTCGTTTCTACGTAATGGACTCGGATTTCCCCTTGTGGCGCGAGATCAACGCCAGCAACGATAGCGGCCTGCTGGTAGACCCGCTGAAGCCCTTGCAAATCGCCGAGGCGATT
>Ga0181572_10001999_pt1 | contig 14751 bp, 7 predicted proteins | sample 101ome_26_FD_133004 | JGI IMG/M metagenome (GOLD analysis project Ga0181572, IMG submission 133004) | Coastal salt marsh microbial communities from the Groves Creek Marsh, Skidaway Island, Georgia - 101408AT metaG (megahit assembly) | ecosystem: Environmental > Aquatic > Marine > Intertidal zone... | reverse complement strand
GCGTCGACCGGCAAGTATGATTTGATGTTTGGTTTGCCGTATCTGCCGGTTTGAGTGGCGATTGCGTCCCATAAAACGTCATTGCCTGAAGTGTATGGAGCCGCACCATATGTGGTTTCCCAATTTGTTGGCTTCTCACTGTGACCGAGTATCTCCCATGGTCTAGTGTGTGGTGAATCTGTGTCGTAGTAGTACTTGTAGATCGCTCTCCAGTATCCAGGCAATTTTGCACTGTCAAGTCTACCTGTTGAATTCGAATAGTTGTAGGTGAAAGGTGAACCTTCAGAAAATGTTGTGTTGTTGATGTACTGGACACTATTCCTGCCGGCCCACACGTAGAAATCAGAGGCCATGGAGTCGTTGACCTCTTGCAGGGTATACTCAGTGCTGTAAAAAGCGGTCGGCATAACATCGTTAATGTCTAAAAGACTTGAATCATACGACACCTTGCAGTTGTTGTATATCCTTTTCTCTAATTCCAGTATTAGGTCATCCCTTTCGTCGCCATACGCTTTGATAATAGAACCATCGTGCCTCCTTATAACCGATTGGTTAGTGATGTACGTGTCATCTGTGTAGGTCTCGGGTTTGAACCTAGGGTACATGCCCATCTTTGTAGGCGAAGGAGGCATGTAACTTCCTGTGGTATCTGCATAATCTTTAATTTTTATCTTGTCACCAACTGCCAATGCCTTTGATATGCTTACGCTGTCGTCCTCAGTACTGAAACTGTAATCCTGTCCCAATACCAGTTGCACATCATTGAGGTAAACGTACACGGCTCTGTTGCTGGTGCTGGTCACGTCAAACTGTGAATCTAGTGCATAATCTGTTTGTGAAACGCCCTGCACAGTGTATGACCTTGTAGATACATTCTCTCCCCAACCCAACATGTCTTCATAAAAGAATGGAAAACTATTGTTCTTGCCAGCAGACATGGATGCAATGATTTCATCCACCCTGGCGGCCGCATCGCCCTCATATGCAGTGCCAACAGCGTGTGTAAGGAATGCGTTGTACCATTTTTCATATTCCTGATTAGAGTATTCTATTGACCTGATAACGTTTGATTCTTGATCTATCAAACCAAATATGGCAGGCACCAAAGAGCCCTCGTGCTGTTGGATTGTGCCACCCTTTAATCTTGCATCAGGTACGTCACGCAAATTAGTGACCCCAGGAATCGCACCTGTCACGTCAGCATTTTTGTCCAGTATATCTTGGGCGTGTTGTAAAATTTGTCCATATGTAAACGTGCCTAGTTTATCATTCAATCCATTTGTTGCAAGGTTCTCTGGCAATTCATAAATTCCTTTATTTGATGCTTTGTCAGACTTGCTGTAACCTGCTATTCTCACCTGGTCGTTGGCCTGCAAATCTTTATTAAACTTCACGTACTTGTTCACTGTTCCGTCAACTAAAGTGTAGTCAGTGACCACATTTTTTTGAGTTCCATTTACCTTGACACTTATTTCTAGATCGGACAATGTTGCAGATTGACTATAGAAATCAACGGGAAAAAGTTTTTTCTCATTGTCATCCACAATCAGAGTCCTGATTACCCTTTGCTTACTTTCAGATTCCCTTTGGATCCATGCACTCTTGCTGTTGTGAGTCGTTCTTGCTGTGGTGTAATGCAAATGTCCCTCTGCAAAATTTTTTGTCAGGTTTGTTGTTCCTGACTTGTACGTGAATGTGCCCGACGTGTGGTCAGATTCGAAGACCATATCTCCAACGTTGTTCAATGTGTTGTATTTCACTTTAATACCAAGCACCGTATCTGTTGTAGCGGAATCACTTGTTGCAAATGCAAAAACCTTGGCGCCTGTGAATGACGAATTGGGATACACTGTGCTATCTGCAAAACTTTTGTGTTGATTGTCAAACATGCCAAAAAGAGGCTGTTGGTTCAAACCTGTCTTTTGTTGTGACTCCTTCCATGTCGAGCTGTCACTATCGTAGTGAAAAGTCTTACCTTGATTGTCTGTTCCAAACTCTATAAACACACTGTCTAGGTCCTCCGGTGAGCCATCACTGGCTTCTGTCAATGATATTACCTGCGTAGAATCACCTGCTGTGACAAAGTTAACATCATAAATCTTTCCTTTAACCAACGGATCCGTGTCATTGGCAAAGATTACCCTCATTCCTGTCTGCAATGATAGCCCATCAATAATGTAACCTGTCTGTTTTACGACATCACTGAATGCGTCTGTTGTCACTGTGTCATAAAGTGTAACTGAACGTTTGGCAACGGTACCGTGGTTGTATAACGCAAGTCCCGAGTCAAACTCGATGATGGGACGTTTGGCCCTGTCATCTTCATTGAAAGTTGGGGTGAACCCGCCAATCCTCGCTGTCTCTTCTATAACTGACCTGTGAAACCATCTGTTGTACCTGGACCATGCGTTCTGGTCTAGAGAATCTCTCTTGATCGTGATGTAATCTTTGTCTTCTGGTGTGTAAAAAGCCTTTGCATAAGGACGAGTGTCATAGGCCACTTGATCATAAAGTATTGTGGTCTCTGTTGCGTAACTGCCTGGGGTAATTAGATCGGTGACATCTGTAAGTGTAATCGCATCTCCCACTCCTTCCACGTAGTACTCTTTGTCCTGATATTCACTGCCTACTAAACTGTTTGTGAATTTTATCTTCATTCCATTTGAAAGGTCTAGTGTTCGCAGACTGTAATTTTTCACACCTATTATGTCATCGGCCACGTTTATGCTTGTGGTTGTGGTCGCGTCCACTATCTGCAAAATACCATACATGGCATCATGATTTCCACATTGGTAGTAAAGTGTGTCTGGTGTGTCTGTCGACACGGTAAAAGTCACCGTGCCCTTGTCAGTACCGTTGTTAGTCACGCCAGTGGAGTACACTGTAGATGTTGACCCATCTTGGGCAACCTTGCTCTTGTAGGGTTCTGTCATTATCCAGAATGGATGACCATTTGCGTCAACGTTGAATCTATAGGTATTGCCTCTGTACAACTTCAGTATTGGATTGGTTTCATTTTTCCTGTGCGTAAAATCCCAACCACTCCTATCAGTCTTGTTAGTGACCTTGTACTCCGCAACAGCAGAAGGGCCAACCCCGTCTATTTCTATTGATCCCGGGCCTCCAGGCATCCAGTAGTATTCTCTGTAATTTACTAGTTTGTCTATATCAATTGCGGGATTCCATGAGTACACAGCCTCCTTGTTAAGCCTGTCATGATTGTCTACCTTACCACCAAAATATTTGATCTGATTTATGTAATCATCATAGGTTCCTGTGAACTTGACTTGGTCCTCTGGGTTGACTGATGTCGTATCTTTATCGGTATAAGTCACAGCAGGTTCCAGTTGGTATGCGAATCTGTCCCTGCTTGTGGCAGATACATACCTGTCTGTAATTTTTCTTGTGTAGGCGTCTTGCCTTCCAATAAATCCATCCAGTCTTTCAAGTTTTCCTTTTTGGACTAATGGATCAAGCGTACTGGCAAGGAACCTTTGGTTAGCATCTGTCCTGTAGAATGCAGGCAGGTGTTGCACCGTTCTTCTGTACTCGTTGCTTCCTTGCTTTACTACCTCGTTGTTTGTGAGTGAATCTGTTATGCTGTCAGCCATTAATATCCTGCCCCACTACTGCCGGAACTTGATCCCGATCCTGATGTAGTAGAGCCTGATACCGCTGAACCTGTTGTGGTGTTCGAAGTGGCTGTTGATGTTGATGTGACCACAGTTCCGGAAGCCTCAAGTTGGTTGGCTCCAAGTGCTGTTATAATCGACACATCATCAACGGTGGCCCCACTGATGAAAATCTCGTCTGCCGCTGAATCTATTTGGAACAGAGACCCAAAACTCTGACCGGATTGGTTTGGCACTATCACTGCGGTCAGCAGGTCTGGTGCCAACCTGTTGTGTATGTATGCGGCTAATTCTGTAAAGTAAAACGTGTCACCAAAATCCCAGTTATCCAGTGCGAAGAATTCGTTTATGGCCTGTATCACACGTGTTTTAATCACTGCATTGGTGACGTTGGTTTTTGGATTTTTGACAACCTTGAATGTGGCTTGAAGTTCATCATCGGCGTTGTTTCCAAAAAGTATCTTGTATTTCACAGGATGATAAACTATTTGATCAGACAGTGATTTCAATGGGTTAAGTATGCCCGAGTATGCGATTCTCAATTGGTCAGAGGTCGAAGGTGTTGGTTTAGCGCCTCCATCCTGCAACCAAACCCTGTATGCGTTGTCGTACGTTCTCTCCAACATGAAGATATCTATTATGTTAGACACACTAGGATCTATCCTGGTCTCCTGTCCTGCGTTGTGCTTGTATTGGAAACTGATCGAGCTTCTACCTTTTCTCGCAATATAATCTGTGCTGGTAGACAGTGTGTTGGTTGCTGAATCATATTTTTTAATAACATTTTCTGATGTATCAAAGAAATAAAACAACTGGTTGTTGTCGTAACTTGTCACATTCAAGTCGATGTCCGACTCGTTCTGTGTGACAACAAAGTTACTTGCGGCATATGGCCTGTATCGTTCTATGTTGTCATAAGAAAGATATTTTTCAAAGAATACGAATTTTGTTGATTCTGACAAGGTTGGCTCAACATATATGTCAAACAGTTCGGGATTGTCAACCACTCCGTCATCATCTCTGTCATAGAAACCTATTTTCACTTTCCTGTTGTCCTGGAATCCATCAGATTCTGTTACTGTGTCTACCACCTGCCATTCTAATGGATAACCAATACTGTTAGAAGTAGAAATAATGCTGTTTGTTTTAAGTATTTTCACCGTGTCTTTCACAGTCTGTCCTGTCTTGTAGTCGTAAATTTTTTCCTGGCTGTCATAATGGAATTTGTTTTGAGCTTCTGATTCAAAAATGTAATCCAACTTCCTATAAGTTACTGTGTAGGTGCTACCGTCATTAGAAAACTTGAACCACCAACTTGTATCAAGGTTGGTTCCTGAAGTGTCGCCTGAGTTGTTCAAACTGAACACGGCACTGCTACTCAAATTAGATGATGTAATTACTTTCCACGTTTCTGTGTCAATGTCATACCTTAAACCAAACTCCTCGTAGGCCTCTATTCTGTTCAACAAATCTGCTTCCAGACTAGCCGGAAAAGATGTGGTCAAATTTGGAATTACGGCGTTGAGCACTGCTCCTCCTGGGACCACGTTTGCAAGTGTTACCGGGCCAGATCCGTTTTCCAAGTTTCCGTTTCCTCCGTTGGCTCCATCGCCAACCACTGCACCTATCTTGGCCCATATTCTGTCTTCGGCGTTTTCAGTGCTGGAAGTCACGAGTTTGCCATTTTTGAATTTACGTGTATCCGGAGATGTGAATTTGATCAATGAACCGACTTTTGCGTACTTCAAGTTGGACGTGGCAAAGTCACCTATGACCAACGCTCCACTTTGGTCGACGTACCCTGTGTTGCTGTTGGATGATGTCGTGGTGCTGTTCCAGGTTGCAGTCAAACTGCTAAGATCTTTTGCGGCGTACTTCAAATAGTAAAATTGTCTGCTGTACGCTTCCTTTAATTTGGCTTCGACAGATGTATCTATAACTGATTGTATCTCACTCCTATTTGTAAAATTAAAAGTGAACTGCTGAGTAGACTCTTCTCTGTAAATTATGCCGTCGTCGGCGAAAACATTTACATTACTGTAGGCCCCTGTCGGGTCTAATATTTCTTTTGCCCTCGATATTCCAGACGCTGATCTGTTAGTGGATCGTATTTTTACTATTTCCTGTGAAGCGGACAAAGGCACTACCTGGTAGTCCTCAGCGGTTATCATCCTGTTCTGAGAGTAGTAAACCTGACCTGCCTTTTCTCTGATTGAATCGTTTGATTCTGTGGCAGAAGCGTTGTACACGCTTGACTTCAAACCTAAAGATATTGTGATAGTCTGCTGTGCCCCGTTCGCATCCGAGTAAGGCACCGCCAACTGTATGTTAGTTAGGTCCGCTGGCTGTATTGAAAATTTTTCATTGTCACTGACCCTAAAGTATGTCCTGAACGTGCCCAATGGTAGGTTAGAAAAAGTTCCGTCTCCGAAGACAAAATCTATTGCGTCATCTGTTTTTGTTACAACATTGTAGATATTTCTTTCATTGTTAGAAAGTGAATTGTATATTGCATTATTACCGCTCAATGATGGTACCTTTGTCCACTTCTCCAGTATCTGCCCGAATTGATCAAGTTTGTATAACCACACATCAGAATCATTGATGTCTATCTGTTCTATCGACTTGACAAAATTTGTAACAGCAGTGTTCACAGTGAACTCAGACAGTTGTAGGTTACCTTGCTTGAAAAGGAAAAAGAAACCAGTGTTGTTGGAACTGTCTCCTGATCCATCTGACCTGTATGTGTAAGTAAGACCTGTGCCTGGTATAGGATCGCCTTCGTATATTGACTCTGAACCAGTGATCTTGCATGGCACTATTTCGAACTGCCTCGCCACTCCTCCCACTGCTTTGTTGAATTTAAAAAGCGGTAGGTCTGTCTGGTTGGAACTCAACGTGTAGACTTCCGTGTCGATGCCACCTATCTGTGATGACTCCCTGGGCTTGCCAAAAAGTTGTCCTGTTTTGTTGGCCGCGTTCATGATTGCGATGATCTGCTCACGGTAGTTTGAATTGGCGGAGTCATTCCATATAATCGTCTGGTTTGCAAGATTCACTCCCGCAGAGTCAAAGACATCTTGCGTTGTTGACACACTGTCCACTTTCAAAAGTCCTGTGGCCGGCTTGTTACGCTTTGCGTTGTAGTTGATTAGTCTTGCAAGACGCAAAACCGAATCACGCCTTTCCGCTGTCTCTAAAAAATTTTCTCTTGCGTTGAGGTCCACCCTGAACGAAAGGGCCTGGGCCACGTATGCTATCAGATCTATCAGTGCGACGTATTCCGAACTCTCCGTGAAGTCATTGAAGTCATCAGGATAATTCTCTCTCAGATATGCCACCATGGTCCTACGAAGTGTCTCAAAATCGTAAGACTTGAAATCTGCCTGCTTGAACGCTTGGTAAATTTTGCGCCAATCCTCGGCAACTAGCAATCTGTTTTGTCTATCTGTTGTGGCCATACTGTTTGTATGGATATTTATATGTTATATTAAGTGCGTACTTTAAGATAGACGCAGAAGAGAGTCTTCGTCGAAATTGAAGCGTAATTTCTCTGTGATATTAAGAGGCACGTAAGTGATAGTGGCCTGTATTGATATTCCTCTATCTGCCTCCTGAACAATGATATCTTGCGTTGCAAGTCGTGGATCGGCGTTGAGATTGGCGGTAACATCCTCTAGGATTTGGTCCTTAAGGTCCTCTGTGAACGGCTCGTGTATGGCGTCATATATGATTGTACCAAACTCTGGGTTCTCCACACGCTCTCCCTTTCGCACGCTCAACCTGTTGATGAGGTCCTGCTTGGCCACCTCGAAATCATACAATTTGTAGTTCTGCCTGTCGGCCCTCGAACTGAAACCTTTGAAAACAACCTTCCCGTTGCCTGATGCAGTGCTGTTGTTGTCTCCGTATGCCATTAATGCAACCTCCTAAATTCAACGTCGACCTTGCTGTAATCGACTGCCCAATACCCCGAATCTGTCATGTGCCTTGCCCATGGCACCTCCTGTGCCATGACACCGATGTATCTTCCTGGTATCTGATAGTATTTAAACGAATATATGTTTATGCCCGACGGGGACCTTCCAACAAGCCTTATGTCCTCCTTCAGCCTGCGATCACTGAACTTGCTGAACACTCTGCTCACTGCCTTGCCCACTGTGCCACCTCCCAGCAATTTAGGCAGAGCAAGTGCACCTATCTTGACCCCTATGCTGGCGAATCCGGTCACTGAACCTCCGCCCATTGCTATGTCTCTCGCTGTGGCTCCTCCTAGCCCTGCCAGGAAGCCTGATGCCTGTGCCTTCACTGCCGATAAGGCAGTTGATGTGACTGCTGACGTAACTTGGCCAGCAACCACATTTTTGAATACGTTAGTCGTTGTCTTGATATCCGTAAGACTTTTGATACTGCGGATGTCTACGGTTCCCGTGATCCCGGATATGTCTAGGCCGCCGATGTTGGTGGGCAGTCCCGATCTTTCATATATGGTGTTGCCAAACTTGTCCACGCCTATGGCCTTCTTCTTGGTGAGTGCGTTGAACGCCTTGTCGGCCGCGCTCTGCACCACGTTGTTGCCAACGTCTGTGGCGAAGCCCTTGATGTCTCCTGCCAGTATCTTGCTGGTGTCACCTATCGTGAACAGTTCCCCCGCCTGGTTAACAAAAACATTGTCTTTGAACAAAGCAGTGGCTTCTTTTCCTGTGAAATTATCTATGACTTGATTGGACAGTTGGTTAGCCAGGTTGCCTGCCACGTCTTTTGCTAGATTGTTCACGTCAAAATCTTTCAACTTGTTGCTTATGCTGAGAGCAGTGTCAAATGCTCCTTGGGCTTGATTCTGTATGTCGAACAATTTGTCGTATTCAGCACCGAAATCTTGAAGCAACTGTTTTGCCTTCGCTGAGTCAGTGGAAACACCCATCTTCTCTTTCAAATATCTTTCTGCGTCCGCCTGGTACTGTCCGAGCCTGACGCTTTCTATGGGGCTCAATCTGTTCTTTTGCTCCATGTACTCGTTTGTGCCCGGTGATGACGCCAACCTGAACCATTGCTTGACGTTGTCCGCGCCGTCGATCGGTAAGGCGCCTTCGGTGGTGAAACCTCTAAATCTTGCCATTGGCTCGTGCGTCACAAACCTATGCACAGTGGTCTTGGTTTTTTTCGTGCCTCTTTTCAGTATAGCCGGTGAATCTTTTTTGGCAGTCTCGACATCAAGTTCCTCTCTTTCGTTTATGCTGATTCCTGGGTAGTCCGGCTTCAACCACTTAGGTCCCCATGTAGAACTCGCGCTGGTGGAGTTGAAGTGCACCTGTGAGCCCGCTAGGTGGAATACGCCCAGTGATCCGTGTAACTGTGTGCCCGGGGTGAACGAAGAAATTCCGTCCTTTGCGTAATCTCTGATACTGCCTTTCTGTGAACTGTTGAATATGCCTTTCTCCCCCATGGTCATCATGTAACTGCCTGCACTCTGGATTATGTCATTGCTTGAGCTCATCCTGATCTGCCCGCCGGCGTGCATGTTGATGTTGGTGTCCGAGTGTAAGTTGAAGTCCCCTTGGCTCCTAAGGTTGATTCCTCCCACGCCCGAGAATACGTCTATTCTGCCTTCACGGTCCATCTCCAGCCATGCGTTTCCGCTCGCGTTAGAGATGTATATCACACCCGCGGTGTCGTGCATCAGTATCTGGTGTCCCGATGCGGACCTCATCCTTACCAATTGGTTAGTGCCGTTTGCCGCTCCATCATCCATGACGAAACTGTGTCCATGATCCCTGTCCACTCTCACCGGCCGGTTATCCAATCCTATTCTCGGCTGTGCAGAATCTGACTTGATCCTGCCCGGCGTCGTTATACCGAACACTGCACTCGGAGTCTCACGCCTTGCAGAACTGCTTGTGGTCCCACGTTCTGGATCCTGTATCAGTCCTTGCTTACGCAACTGCTCTGCAAGACGTTCATTGATCGGAAACTTCTGATCACGTACCCTGACACCCTCGTTGACAAGCCTGTTACGCTCTCCTGCAGGCAAAAAATCTGTACCGTACTGCTCCTGTTTGGTCTGGCTATCATAATCTGTACTGCCGGCCCTGGGTGCTGTCTCTGTCCTGGCCGCGTGTCCTGGTATCTGTTGGTTTACCAAAGGCTCCTGCACACATCCGATCCAAAATGCGCTCATCCTGTTCTTGTCGCCTTTTGCGAAGATCACCAACACCGAGGTGTCTATGTCGGGCGGAACCGCCCACATGCCATAACTGGTCTGGCTGGTGTTGTAGTTGTATGGATCATCCTTGCCGATCGCCTTGGCTGGTTTTGCACCGTAGAACGGTGACAGGTACTGACACCAGGTTATCTGCTCGGGCTTGGGACTGGTGGTTCCCGAAAGTGCGGGTATGTTCACACCCAACCTGCCCATCCTCTCTGGATCTTCCGTGAACTTGACCGTGCCAAGATACGGGCCCGGATCAGAGTCCAGGAACCTCTCATTGAAGTCTTTCTGGTTGTCGTGTGTGTCTGTGAAACCCCTTGAATCTTTGTACATATCCTAATTTATCCTTTAACCAACGCCGGGAACATTACCATCACGATCGTCAAGCCTCTCGTTCTGACTATATTCGTAGTCGATCCTTTCTCTATCTCTATCCTTTTGTGTCTTTTCCTGTTTTCCTAGGTAATCCGGGTTCTTGGCGCTACTGCTCAGCACAAGAGGAGCCTGTCCCGTGCCCTGCTGGTTGTTCATCCTCACACAGGTCAGCGTCTGAAGGAACTGTCCATTGGTGAACTTGCTGTCAACTTTGACCACCTGGTACACCCCGTTGAAGAACAGGTTTTCATCCCTGTACCTACGCTTGCCTGAGAACATGGTGCCCTCCACCCTTTCGTCCAGGTCCGCCGGCAACCGGTACCTGAGGTTGATCATCGGCATGAACGAGTCGGCATTGAACGACCCATATTCTTCGCTGAAGTCTTGGCCTGTTTGGTCTATCACCTGCACCGTTAAATCTTTCGTCCTCTGCTGTAGAAGTGCGAACACATCCTGGCACAGGTATTGCGGGTCACCCAGTATGTCCAATTCAATCCTCATCATGTCGGCCTCTGGGTTGGTCAGGTAGTCAAAGAACTCCTGGGCACGGTTTCCTCCCGCCCTCAGGTTTTTCACTGTGGACCTGCCCTTTATGTTTGAAGGATATGACCTCAAGGGCAGAAGTGGTTCTGGATAGTCTTCTTTCCCGAACACCTGGTTCCAGGCATTCACTGCCCACTTGGGTACCACGCCCTTTTCGTTTTCTGTCTGGTCATCACCCCGCACGTTCCTCATGTAGTATGCCGACTTGTAGTTCAGCCTCAGTCCCTGCACGTCGACGTTGTCACCTGTGTACAGGTAGTCGTAGTTCTTCCTGACGAACCTGTGCCAACTGACCTTGCCTATGCTCATTCCTGCAGTCAGTATTTTCAAAACGTGTATCTTGTATGGTATGGCCTTGTACACCAGTGTCTTTGGGTGCATCTTGGTGACGGGATCGAGCCTGTCGGTATCCGTGAACACCGTGGTCTTGATTTTGAACCATGGAATGAACTGGTGCCTAACGAGTAGGTCTGCCACCTCGCCCTCCCTGTCCTTGTTGGTCAAGAGATCTCTGATCTCGCTTGTCCTAGTTGCCTCGTCATTGGAAAGTTTGTAGCCGGCCATGTGCAGGTATGCACGCCAAAAATCCTGCGTAAGATCAAAGAAGCCAGGTTGTGACCTGATCCAGTCCTCGAACGCCTTTGTGACTGTTGTGCCTGCGTCAATTGTCTGCGTCTGGTTTTTTACAATCGCTGAGTATTCTGACAGACCGAAATCTTGTGGATTTATGTATTGTATTCCCGAGGCTTGGTTTACAGTTGCCCCGGTATGTATGCTGTCTAGGTCGAAAGCGTATTTGAAAAGTTGCGAGTCGAACAATCTGAGATCCACCTCGAACTGGTACTTGTCCCTGTATGCCCTTACTTTCTCTTCTATCTCCTGATCCATCTGATCATCGAGGCCTTTCTCCATGGAGGTCTTCCACTCATTGAACGTGCCACCGGCCTCCACCTCGAACTGTGTACGCAAAACCTTGAACCTGTCATCGAATGGCATGTCGCTGTAGGGCACTGCCGTGACGTCATAAACCGCTCCTCCCTCGTTGATGTCAAAGTCCACCCTGACTATCAACACAGGTATCTTTCTGGTCTCAGCCAGGCCAGTCAACACAGGCTTTCCATTTTCGTCTGTGCCTTTGAATTCTATGGTCAGTAGCAACGGAGCGTCCTGGTAGTCCAGGAATCCGCTGTTGAAAGTGGCGGCCCGGACCTTCTCCGTGAACGTGATGCCATATGGTTCGTGTATCTTGAATTCCATTTTGGTGAAGTTAGAGGTGTTACGCTCCGAGTTGGGGCCTACGGTTGACAGTATGTTGACGTCTTCAAAGAACACGTCATGGTGCCTCTCCAGCACGTCTATGCTGTCCCTGTACTGATCGAACTGGGCATCCAGTCTTTCCAATACCGCGTCCTGTGCCGGTCCCCTTACACGTTCTTTTACTCGATCTTTTTCCCCGATCCTGTAACCACTCCTGGCTCCGTCTGGTCCTATTCCGCCTGTCCTCGCCACTATGTCGTGCAATGGTGCCTTGAGGTAGGCGCCTGACTTGATCTCTTCTTCGGTAACGCCGCTCAGTGTGAAGATGGTGTTGTAGGTCGCGAACCTGTGCAGGGGGTTGGGTTTCTCAGCGGTCTTATCTATAAAACCTTCGTGTATGTTTGGATAGGCCATTTTACAATCCTAGGTCACGGTTTACGTTGCTAGGCTTGGGCAACTGTATAGTCACGCCCGGCCTGAAATCGTATATGGGGTCCTCTATCTGGTCTGGGTTACGCTGTGCGAACACCCACCACAGCCTAGGCGTGCCGTACAAGTCATATGCCAGTAGGTCGGGCCTGTATGCGTAGGTCCTCTCGATGGTGTAGCTCTGGTCATCCAACTCTGCAGTGATCACACGCGGCTGGAAAGCCTCAAGGTTGTCTTTGTTCTGGGTAGTGTTGAAATACGGTGAAGTGGATGAGTACTTGGCCATTATATGAATCCTATCTGATCTGCGCCCTTGCCATTCAACTCACCACGTGCGAAATCCGCCAGTGAGAAGTTCTTGATTGATTCCCTCGAGTAGACAGGTGTCAGTAGCACTGAAATGTTTGAAACTGTGGGTGCCCAGGTCTGGTCTATGCTGTTTGGATTGAATTGCTTACTTGCCGCCAGCTCTCGAGCGTCAGAACTCAGCCTTTGATACACGTCATCCTGTTTAGTGGATATGTAGTCTATGCCTTGTCTAAGTTCAACGTTGAACGAGTTTACAACCACCGGGACCTTGTTGAACACATGGTCTCCAAAACCAGAAAGATGTAGTATCGGCGGAGGATTACCTTTGAGCGGCTGTTCCTTGCCAAAGAACATCTTGGTCACTGTACGCAAAAAATTTATTGTTGCCACCCAGTGAGCCGCGTCCTGTTGATTCTGCACCGGGAACTCTCCCAACACGTTGAACGAGTCCACCTGTGAATTCTGGTAGGCCTGGAATGGATAATTGCTGTGGGTCTGTGCCAATGGGTTATAGTTTGCCATGTGCTGTATCTGTACTACAGGCGTCAGAGGCCAGAAAATTCCACGTGACGGCACCAATGGTTCTAGAAGTTTGTTGTTCCGCATCAGGGCATCATACAATGCGTCAGCACCTGCCGGTATTGACAACCTGACACGCCAGTCTACCTTGTCCTGCCTACCGCTCCACTTCGCACGTGCCTTCAGCACCCTGGAATCGACAGACACGCCTGACTTGGTAAGTCTAGACAGCGTGCCGCCCAGTATGCCTTGGCCCACGTTCTTTGCTATGTTTCCAATTGCTTTTAACACCATAATTTACGGTTGCTTTTCCTAGTAAAATTTCGTATACTTTAACTATATTTATAGGCACAATTCTAGGCGCACTTAATAACCCATACGGCACGATTCAACAGACCTGTTTGTGGTCATTTTTCACGAATAATAACTGGAGAAACATGAAGAGAGTAAAATATCTTAACAACCGAGATCTGTTGGCACAGATACACGCCAGCAAGAACACCTACTGCTCGTACGTGGCGCCCGAGGACGCACAGTACGACTTGATTGTGCCGAACCTCAGCAAGATCAACATCAGGACCATATCCGAGGCACGCAAGGCCAAGGCCAAGAGGCTGACACAGGAGGCGTGGGAGCAGGCCAAGGCCGAGGGCAAGAAGAAGATCAAACTGATGGACTACACAGTGAGTCCTAGGAAGATCGAGAAGACAGACCTGGTGTTCCGTGTGATGACCTTTGACCACGTGCCAATGGACGACACACGTAAGAAGAATCCCAAGCAAATTTCAGATCACCACACCAAGGTCAACTTCCCGCCTTTCCAGCACTACAGGTTGGACAAGAAGGGCAAGCCTGTGTGTGTGGGCAAATCACACTGGGTTGGCGGAATGGACAACGGCTACTTCTCCACAGACCATGGCAAGATGACCAACCAACTGGCACTGATGTACATGAAGTTGTGCGAACGTTATGGAACGAGGGCCAACTGGAGAGGTTACACATACAATGACGAGATGCAGTCACAGGCCTTGATGCAGTTGAGCCAGATAGGATTGCAGTTTGACGAATCCAAGTCAGACAACCCATTCGCCTACTACACCGCGGCAATCACAAACAGTTTCACAAGGATCCTCAACATCGAAAAGAAAAACCAAGCGATCAGGGATGACCTTTTGGAGTTCAACGGCATGATGCCAAGTTTCACGAGGCAAAACGAAAATGAAACTGCGGGACCATCTTACCAAAAGAAAATGAAGACCGCACACGGTGAGGTCAAGGTGGTTAACAAAACAGGCATCAAACAACTCAACAAAAAATTAAAGAAGACGGGAAAAATAGATCAAGACGACTTTGAGGATGTGAACTACAAAAAGATCGACATAACCAATCACAAACCAGTGGTCAAAAGGAAATGGTAAAATACGAGTATGTTCTTCAAGAAAGTAGCGTGTTTCACTGACATACACTTCGGACGTAAAG
>Ga0181572_10001990_pt1 | contig 14792 bp, 15 predicted proteins | sample 101ome_26_FD_133004 | JGI IMG/M metagenome (GOLD analysis project Ga0181572, IMG submission 133004) | Coastal salt marsh microbial communities from the Groves Creek Marsh, Skidaway Island, Georgia - 101408AT metaG (megahit assembly) | ecosystem: Environmental > Aquatic > Marine > Intertidal... | reverse complement strand
ATCATCAATCTTTTCTACAGCATCAAGAATGGTAAGAAGGTGGAATCTGATAATCCTTGGGAATCAACAACCTTGGATTGGCAGACCCCAACACCTCCTCCCCATGGCAATTTCGTAGGCCCCATCAAAGTGGTCAACGGCCCTTACGAATACAGTGTGCCTGGCGCCAAGGCCGACTATATTCCACAAAACCAAAAAGCCTGAACCGCTCTTAGAAACCCAATTCGATGGAAGTTCCCTATACAGATACTAATCGTCCGGATACTGGCCTTTACAATGCCAAGGTTGGCATCTGGCTTTTTCTGGCCTCGGAGGTGATGCTCTTCGGTGCGCTTTTCTCTGCCTACATACTTCTTCGCGTGGGGGCAATGCCTGGTCATTGGCCAACGGGGTTACTTGATGTCGGGCCCGGTTTTGTCAACACCCTGGTCCTCATTCTTTCCAGTGTGACGGTTGTCATGGCTTGGGCTTCACTCAAGCTCAACGACTTCAAGAAATTTAAATTCTACCAAGGGATTACGGTCATTTGCGCCTTGCTATTCGTGGTAATCAAGTCCTTTGAGTACAAATCCAAATTCACTCACCATGATGTGATCTTGAAGGATGGGATGCGAGTCGACGGCCATCTGGTCGAAGAGACTGATGAATTCATTGTTTTGAGTCATCCGGTCTCTTACCCGGCTGAAAAAGGCATTGGCCATCGTCCGATTGCCATCAAAGAGGCTGAAGACCACGCTCACGAAGCGGGTGGCGATCATCATCACGAAGATCGTAAGATCATGCTTGATGACATTGAAAAGCGAACCACTTGGGGGCCATGGGCGAACACTTACTTAGCGATTTACTTTACCCTGACAGGTTTGCATGCCCTCCACGTGATCGCGGGTGCCCTAGTGATCGCTTATTTCTGGGGCCCTGGAAGCAAGATGTGGAAGACCCATCCTGATCAGTTTGCCAACCGAATCGAAGTCTCCGGCTTGTTCTGGCATTTCGTGGATTTGGTTTGGATCTTCCTTTTCCCAATTCTCTACCTGCTCTGATTGAACCTCAACCCCAAAGCCCAATTTATTCGTTATGAGTGGACACAGTCCTGAAGAAATCAAAAAATCGATCCGAAGTTACATGATGGTCTTTGGTGTGCTCATCGTGGGCACCATTGTGACCGTGCTGGCTAGTTTCGTCGACTTTGGTTCTTCCACAGCCAACATCATCGTCGCCCTCATCATTGCCACTTTCAAAGCATCTTGTGTGGCATTGATTTTCATGCATCTTAACGCCGAAAAGAAGACTATTTATATGACCCTTGGATTCACGTGGTTCTTCTTTTTGGGGCTCATGGTGCTGACGATCTGGGCCTCAGAGGATAAACCAAACTACACGGTCGCTCCCAATGATACGCCAGCGGTCATGGCGGCGCCTAGTGAACCTGCAGCCCACTGAACAGTTCCAATCATGTCACTCAAAGCTTTCCATCTGGTATTTGTCATCTGCACAACGCTCCTATGTCTTTTCCTTGGGGTGTGGACAGGGAAACAGTATTTGGCCGGGGAAGAGGGTGGTCAGTTCCAATTAATCTATTCCATCCTGTCGTTTGGGGGAGTCATTCTGATTCCAGTCTACGGTATTTACTTTCTTAGGAAGCTGAAGGGAGTCAGTTTCCTATGAATTTGAATCGTTCATTTCTATGGCTTGCCTTGGCTTGGATGGTGATTCAATCGCCTCGAGTGATGGCCTGTGCCACCTGTTACGGACAGACCGATTCCAAATTAGCCGAAGGGATGAATTGGGGTATTTTGACCCTGATGATCATTGTATACGGCGTGCTACTAGGCATTGCCGGATTTTTTGGCTACATCATTTATCGTTCCAATCGTTTGGCCGCTGCCCAAGCCGCAGCCCAAGAAAACGACAAGGCGACTCCCTCTGACTAAAGGATTATCTATACCTACATTTGACCTATGATCGACACCCTTACTGAAATCATCAGACTCTTCAACCTGGATTGGATGTCTCATTTACCGGTGGCTGCTTCCGATCGAGCAGCTGATTTAGACAACTTCATCCGCTACATCCATTATCTCATGCTGGCCCTTTTCGTGGGCTGGTCGGGTTACTACTTGTTAGTACTCTACAAATTTGGTTGGACTCGTCCCAAGAAAGCTGATTACCGCGGTGCGAGGACTCACGCCTCCACCTATCTTGAAGTCACCGTAGCCGTAGTCGAGGTGGTGCTTCTGGTTTTCTTCGCCATCCCTCTGTGGGCTAAGGTTGTGGAGTCGGTTCCCAGTCCGGAAAATTCTACCCAGATCAGGGTGATGGCTCAGCAGTTTGGTTGGAACTTCATGCACCCTGGCCAAGATGACATGTTCGGTAAGCAGCGCTTTGATCTGGTGAATGAAACCAACAAGTTTGGCCGCGATATGGAGGATCCTAATGGTCAGGACGACATTTTCACCCTCAATGAAATCCATCTGCCGGTAGAAAAGGAAGTTGTTTTTCATGTTTCCTCACTCGACGTCATCCACTCTTTCAAGGTGATTGCCTTGCGCATGTGTCAGGACGCTATCCCGGGTCTAAGTATCCCAGTATGGTGTAAGCCCCTCAAGGAAGGCCGTTATCAGATCAACTGCGCCCAGCTTTGTGGCAATGGTCATTCAGCCATGACTGGAGGTTTTCTCAACATCGACTCTCAGTCAGATTACGACAGTTGGCTTGCCCTCAACACTCCGGCTGATGGGCCTGCTGCAGTGGGTGGATTCGAATGATTCTACCCCTCAGTCAATTTGCCAACCAAGCCGGCGTTTATGTCCTTTGCTGAACAACGCGCCAGTGCCTACAGAAGGCTCCTCGTTTCTGGACTGGGCCTCTTAGCTTTGTTTGCGCTTTACGCGGTTATCTTGCTGACTCGCTCCACAAGTGCTCCTAACTTACCAGTCCTGAAAACCTTGAGCTCCATGGATCTGATTGATCAGGAGGGCCAAAGTGTCGACCTGCAAACTTTTCGCGGTAAGCCTTGGTTTGCCAACATTATCTTCACCAGGTGCCCGGGGCCTTGCGCCCGGATGACCCAGACCATGCGTCAGCTCCAGGAAGGAATTCAAGCGGGCTCACTTGATGCTAGTTTGGTTTCCCTCTCGACGGATCCTGAATTTGATACCCCAGAAGTTCTTAGCCAGTATGCTCGCAAGTTCAAAGCGGACACAGCAAGCTGGCACTTCCTAACCGGATCCAAGGAGGAAATCATTCGCATGGCGACTGAGGAGTGGCTTTTGGTGCTCCAGGAAAAGGATGAAACTCAACGAGATTCTCCCAATGACATTTTTCTTCACAGCACACTGACTGTGCTGATTGATGGACTGGGTCGTATTCGTGGTAGTTATGAACTGTTGGAGGAGGGTGAGGTCGAAGCCGCACTCATGGACTTGCGACAGCTTCATGATGAGGCATCTTGAACTGGAGTATCTTCACCATGGAACTAAAGGACCTTCCCTTAATCAATGCGCTCCTGAATAGCTGCAGTGCAGGTTTGTTGTTAGCTGGTTTTATCTTCATCAAACGCGGAGACAAAAATCGGCATCGTGCTTGCATGATTGCAGCCCTTATCACCTCCACTCTTTTCCTGACTTGCTATGTGATTTATCACGTGGGCATGCAACGGGTTCATGGTAGTGCGCACACTCGCTTTGTGGACCCGGCCTGGTTCCGCCCTTATTATCTGGCTTTGCTTGCCTCGCACCTCGTACTCGCAATCGCCATTGTGCCCATGGTCTTGCTGACTGTCATCCATGCCGCCCGCCAAAATTGGGAAAAACACAAACGATTGGCACGCTGGACCTGGCCTTGTTGGATGTATGTTTCGGTCACGGGGGTTTTGATCTACCTCCTACTTTACCGTGTGTTTCCTCAGTCACTGCCTGCTGCCACAACGCTTTGATTAGGGGCGGGGAGATTAGTGGGCTCGAAAGCCATGCTGTTTGATTCTGTCCAGTAGTACCGCGAGCAGGATGACCAGTCCAAGGATCACCTTTTGCGTGTAACTCTCGATATTCATCAGATTCATTCCATTTTGAATCACGGCAATGATGAATGCTCCTATCAGGGTGCCGAGAATCTTACCCTCTCCTCCTGAAAGGCTGGTGCCTCCTACTACCACAGCGGCGATGACATACAGCTCATACATTTGACCGTATGTTGGTGCCCCACTCTTGAGTTGTGAGGCCATGATGATACCACCCAGGCCAGCCAAAGCTGCTGAAAGGATATAGGCAGAGAGTCGGACACGCCCGATGGGTACCCCGGACAGACGTGCGGCTTCATGATTCCCACCTACCGCATAGAGGTAGCGTCCCCATCGAGTTCGTTTCATCGCTAGATGCGCAAACAGATAAAGTATGGCCATCATCAGGACGGCGTTGGGGATCCCCAGCAGTGAAGCCCCTCTGCCAAGCCAGACGAAACCATCCGGGATTTGATAAACGGATTCTCCACCCGATAACAAATACGCACCCCCGCTTGCCATCAGCATCATGCCAAGGGTCACAATGAAAGGAGGTAGGCGGAAAAAGGTAATGAGCCCACCTGTGATACCGCCGATGGCTGCTGAGACCAGTATTGCGATCAGGGAACAGAGAACCATCGCGGACACACCTGCTTGGAGAGAACCGGCCCAGTCGCGGATCAGCAGGCAGGTTAGTACAGCAGAGAAGGCGATCAAGCTCCCAACTGAAAGATCAATGCCCCCGGAGATAATCACCACAGTCATCCCGATTGCAATGATGGCGATCACGGCAATTTGATTGGTGATGTTCAAGAGGTTGTCTTGCTTGAGAAAATTAGGCCAACGATAGGACGTAGGTCGATAGATTTGAGGAGACCCAATGCCAGGAAAGGTCTCTTCCAGATTGGAAAACACCAACCAGTTGGACGTGATTTCATTGCCAGCGATGATGTCGATGTGATCGCCTCTCTGTTGCCATGCTTCCAGTTCCTGTCTCGCATCTCGAGGTAAGCCAGTGACCTGAACGATTTGCTCATGACCTGATTCATTGAGTTCTTGCTGCAACGATTCAGCAAATGCCCTGTCAGTTGCCAGCTCACGTATCACAATCCAGACAACCGAATCGGTATTGTGGTTTGCCTTAATCCTTTGTGCCAGCTCTCTGGCCCCAACCTCTGGGGTGGGTTGCTGCTCAGTCAGGGTGACCAGGCTAAAAAAAAGGCCCAGCAGCAAGAGCATCACCACCATGCCATAATCGCCTAAGGCATGCAGTAGGTTCGACATTCTAGCCAGTGAGGTCTCTTTCATGCCACGGCCATTTCCATGATAGCTTGTTGATTGCTGGATGCTGGGTGAGTGATTTCGCCAGTCAGGCGACCCTGGTGCATGACCAGGATGCGATCGGCCATACCAAGCATTTCGGGGAGTTCCGAACTGATCATGAGGATCACCTTACCCTCATCAGCCAGGGCATGCATGAGTTGATAAATTTCATATTTGGCGCCGACATCAATGCCCCTGGTCGGTTCGTCAAAGATGAGAACCTCACATCGCCTTGCCAACCATTTGGCAATGACTAGTTTTTGCTGGTTGCCGCCACTGAGATGCGAGGCACGCTGCTTGGGTCCATGTCGTTTCAGTTGCATGGTTTCAGCGTATTGGTTAAAGGATGCCTCTTCTTGGCCCAGGTTCAATAGCCCAGCACGTGTGAATTGATCCAGGTTGGGAAGTCCAAAGTTACTACAAATTGAGTGCTGGGTGATGAGCCCCTGCAGTTTTCGATCTTCACTCAGAAAACCGATGCCTGCAGCAATCGCTTCGGCTGGGGAACGCAAGGAGAGGGTGCGTCCATCGAGTTGGATTGTGCCCGCTTCACTCCGATCAGCTCCAAAGATCAGCCTAGCTAGCTCGGTGCGTCCGGCGCCCACTAGGCCAGCCAGACCAAGGATTTCACCACCGCGAGCTTCAAAACAAACCCCTTGCACCGCCTTGCCTCGCCTCAGTTCAGATACCTTCAGGCGAACTGGCCCAGGATGGCCTTTGCGCTTGGGATATTCCTGGTCCATTGGCCGACCGACCATGCAGTGGATGAGCTCGTGGCGTTTGCACTGATCGATGGGAAAGGACCCTGCTGGTTGCCCATCTCTAAGCACCATGACTCGATCAGCTATTTCAAAGATTTCGTCGAGTCGATGGCCTATGTAAATCAGGCCAAGACCTCGTTTTCGGCATTGGTCAATGATGGCAAATAGACGTTTGACCTCTGGAGGCGTTAGCACAGCAGAGGGCTCATCCATCACTAAGATTTGGGCCTCTTGACTCAGAGCTCGAGCGATCTCCACCGATTGTTGTTGAGCAATGGAGAGCCGTTGACAGGGCGTGCTTGGATCAAAAGGCATGCCAAGCTCCTTGAGTAAGTCCGCAGTGCGAGATTCCTGTGCTTCATGCTGGATGAGCCCATGCTGGACAATCTCCTGACCGAGGAAGACGTTTTCTGCAGCCGAAAGCGCAGGAATAAGGTTGAATTCCTGGTAAATCATGGCGATCCCCAGAGATCGGGCCTTCTGGGGTGAGTCCACCAGAATTCGATTCCCTCGGAGCTTTAACTCCCCCTCATCTGGCAAGTGGGCGCCCCCCAGTATTTTCATGAGGGTGCTTTTGCCAGCGCCGTTTTCTCCCATCAAGGCCAGGACTTCGCCTTCCTGCAGGACCAGGTCAACCCCTTTAAGGGCTTGGATTCCGGCAAAGCTTTTGCCGATGCCGCGCATTTCAAGGAGAGGTGAGATCATTTCAGATAAATCGCAGCCCTTGGGTCGTTGACTGGCTGGCATCGGCATGCCTCTCACTCAGTCCTTGGCTTCGGGCTTTCTGATTAGGATCGGGGGCTGTTGTCGCTGGAGCGCGCTGACTTCCTCTTCCAGGCTACGCACCTCCTGGTGATTGCTGAGGATTGTGATTTCCAGGCTGGCATGATGCTGTTCTCCGGCTGCCAAGGTGGGCACACGCCCCAGTTTTCTCTCAATCCTTCGGTTATTGGGGAAGTTGGTGCCTGGTTCGAGTCCTGTGACGTAACCCTCTCCCAATGATGGCGTGTTTTTCCAGAGTGTGAGGTATGGGAGCTGGCTTGTGGCATAACGCATGGAGACACCCTTGTTGCCTGCTCGATTAACCAGCCCGATAAGCGTCCTACCATCTCGCCCGGCCAGAGGTGTGATGCAATAGACCTGTTCGGTGAATCCGACTGTGGGCCCGGCATACTGGGCGTAGGTATCGATCGCCGCCGCAGCATGGTCATTGAAGGGTAAGACCTGGGAGACGGGGGCTAGAAACCGAGCCCCCTGTTCCAGTAGGGGAGGGCCGTAGTTGGCATGATAGAGAATTTGAAACTCTTGAGGATCATCGCCGCGATTGGTGATGGTATCTTGAATGCGCAGGCTTGCGGATTCTGGGGTGGTGGAGATTTCGGTCATCAGTTCAAGCTTGGGACCATAGAACATGCGCTCATCAACTCGGCCTCGGATGCGTATGCGGTAGGGCGCCTGCCGATCAATGATCACCTCCACTTCGCTGGCTGGAATATTAGCGATTTTACCGTGAAGGGTCAGATCCATGGTAGCTTCCTCACCGACATTGTTGATGAAGCGATCGGTCCCTGGGTGGCCGTTGCTCTCGAGCCCACAGCGTACCATCCACTCATTGAAGCCCTCCAGCCACCCTAGACCGCCACGATCTTCAAGCCTGATGAATTGTGGGTGAACGACCTCCTTGACGGGGGAATCCCATCCCAGGCTCACCTCTTCAGTCCCCGCACGCAGGATGCCCATGCCGCGGGTTGGGATGATGGAGAAAGTCATCAGACCGTTGTCGACTGTGATCAGGTCCACCCCTTCTTGCTTGCCTCCATGGAGGGTTTGTTTGGTGATGGACCAGTTAGGGCTATCCGGGGTGATTTCCGAACCACTCAGAGACCAGTGCTCCAAGTGCAGATTCTTTGTCGTGCTGGTCAGAGTGATTCGATAAGGTTCGGCTCCTTGGGTATCCAGGGATCCCAGGGCCAGCAGCAGGAGAGCGGTGTAGTATTTCATATCAAGAGGTATGGGGTGGGGTTAAACCCAGTGCCTGTTCAACGGCCTGGCGCATGATGACCGGATCTGCCTGACACCCTGTCCAGTATTCGATGCAAGTGACACCTTGCTGAACAATCATGCCGAGCCCGTCGATTGTACGACAGCCTCGCTTGGCGGCTTCACGCAGTAGTTGAGTCTGAGGGGGATTGAAAATCACATCAGCAACCACCAGATCCGATCGTAATGTCTTCAGATCGATATCCAGCTTAGCCTGGCTATCATACAGGCCGACTGAAGTGGCATTGACCAGAATAGTCGCTTCCTCCGAGATAGGGTGTTCGGGTTGCCAAGGTTCGAAATGAGCCGCTACCTTAAGTGATTGCTGTAGCAGCGTGCTAAGAGATTGCCCTCTCTCTCGATCACGATTGACAAGGGTGATCTGAGCAACTCCCGCCAGCGCCAGCTCCACGGCGATGGCCCGAGCAGCTCCACCGGCTCCCAGGATGGTTACCGAACATCCGCTGGGCTGAATGACCTCTCTGAGCGAGGCCAGGAAGCCTTTTCCATCCGTATTTTCTCCTATCCATTGGGCATCCCTGCGGACCACGCAGTTGACGGCCCCCATGATCCGAGCTGATTCTCCCAGTCCATCAAGGTAATCAATGACTTTGACCTTGTGCGGGAGACTGCAATTAAATCCGGTAAATCCCATGGCCGCAGCCCCCGATACCGCGCTTTCCAGATCATCAGGGCTGACCTCCATGTTGATATATCGATAATGGAGTTTGTGGTGGGCAAAGGCTGCCTCGATCATGGCCACGGTGGGATTACCCGCCGCACCCACCGACATGGAGCCCACGAGGCAGGGGAGAAAATCCTGGGATGGTTTGCTCATGGCAAGGAAAGGAACTCTATGCCAGGGTTAGGGTTGGGTTGGCATCAGGGAAGGGTCATTCATGGCGTCGGCCTGGCGATACAGACTGGTTGGAATCAGTTGCTCGGCTGGCACCTCTTCGCCCTTGGAATGAGCCACGATAGATCGGACGACTTCAATGCCCATGCGATCGGGGAACTGAATGGGATCGGCGAAGATCTTGCCGTCCTTGATCGCTTGCTTGCCCTCGGGTTGTCCATCAAACCCGACAATCTTGATTTGATCTGCCTTCCCTGCTTTTTCAAGGGCAGCCCGTGCGCCCAGTGCTGCAGGGTCGTTGATAGCAAAAATACCCCTCAATTCGGGAGTGGCCTGAATGGCATCCTCAGCGGCCTTGTATCCCAAATCCCTGGCAGCACCACTTTCTAATTCCATGGCGATATCGATTTGGCCTTCGGCTGCCAGGTTATATTGATCAATGATGGATCGAAAACCTTCCACTCTCAATCGGCAGGATTCTGCTTGCTTGTAGTGTAGGATGGCTACTTTGCCACCCGCTTCTCCCAGGGCTTCAATCATGGCCTTGGCGGCTTCGCGACCTCCCCCAAAATTATCTGTAGCGACTTGCGTGAGGATCTCGACCCCAGGTTCATTGCACGGGATATCTACGGTGATCACTGGAATCCCAGCCTGATTCGCCTCCTGGATGACTGGGACAATTGACTTGGACTCGCAGGGACTTAAGACGATGGCAGAGACCTTCTGCACGATGAAATCCTTGACCTGATTGGATTGCTTGGCCACATCTTCGTCGGCACTGAGGACGATGGTTTCAAAACCGACTTTCTTTCCTTCCGTGGTGATGTGATCACCTATTACCTTGAAAAAAGGGTTTTTCAGGGTGAGTAGGGAGACGCCGATGGTACCTTGTTGGTTGGGCACCGCGGCAGCCTCTGCACTTGATTCGCTGGTCTGATCTGAGGGGTCACAACCGGTGAATAGTAGGAGAACTGCTACCAATGCAGTCCATGATGTCAAAAATTTGAAGGCTGGTTTCATGATAACAGGAGCTATCCCACCCTTTAAGGATGCCAGACCTGTTGGCTCGCGAGCCTAGGGCATGCAGCGGGAAAGCGGTCGAAATTATGACCTAATTGTCTAGCAATGGGCAAGTGCCCACTTGGGTCACTTCTTTAGGTCCGCATTCAAAGATAACGAAAATCCACGCACGAAAACAAAGCGTGAAATATACCTGACCAGGCCTTTGAGGGGTTTTCTTGGCTTGTTGGAAGAGAAAGGTAGGTCAGGTGAATGGCAGCTTCTGAGGGGCTAGGTAGACGAGAAAGGCAACGCAAGTAGGCAGATTCCAAGGCCAGGGAATCATCACCCCATGATTCAGCCAGCAACCTCGAAGCGGCCTCCTCTGCCTGCTCCATGATCCAGTGGTTGTTCATGAGGAATAAGGACTGGGTCGGGCGTACCCCCGGAGTACGTTTGCCAACTGCAAAACTTGGGTTGGCAAAGTCGAAGGCATCCAGTAGGGCATTGCGACCTTCCTCACGAAAGATGGGGATGTAAACCGAGCGCACCTTGGGGGACACAATCTGCGGATAGTCGAGCTTGGCATTGTTCAACGCGGAGTCAGTCGAAGCGGCTCCCGGTAGCATGCTATGATGCCGTCCATGCTCAATCTGACCACTGACTTGAAGCATCGCATCACGCATGGCTTCGGCATTGAGACTTCTGCGATCATGCCGCCAGTAGAGGTTGTTGTCGGGATCGACTTCGAGTAGATCATGCTGATTGTCTGAGCTAAGTCTGTAGGTGCGAGAGAGCACCAAGCTTCGGACCAGCTGCTTGGTGGATCCGCCTCCATCCAGAAATTTTCGTGCCAGGTAATCAAGGAGTTCGGGATGCGTGGGTGCCTCCCCTGTAGTGCCGAAGTTATCGACACTCCTGACAATCCCCTTACCAAAGAGATGATGCCAGAGACGATTGACATAAACGCGCGCAACCAGTGGGTGATCCCCACCCGTTAGCCACTGTGCCAGCTCCATCCTACCGCTCTGACCTGCTTCAATACGAGGTGGTTGCTCATCGGGAGATAGGGTTACTTTCAGGAAACCCCTGGGCACGGGGTCGCCCAATTGGTGCACGTTACCTCGAACACAGATCGCATAGTCTTCGGTTTGTGTCTCGTCGCGCACACTGATTGCCTTGGGAAGAGGGGCTGGAGCGGTTTGCTTCAATTGAGCCAATTCTTCCTGAAGTCGAGTCAGTGTTTGCTTGTTTTCAGGGGTCGGCTCCTTGATGGCCTTGGCCTGCTTGATGGCTTGTTCGAGTTCTTTGGATGCCGAAGCATGAGCCAGATAAGCTTGTTTGCGCGCTGGATCCACGGGCAGTTCCTGCTCAACCAAAGATGAAACGTTACCCAATACAAGGGTCCGGGTGCTGCGCAAAATCCCAGCCATGGCATAGTAATCTTCCATGGGAATGGGATCGAACTTGTGAGCATGGCAACGGGCGCAACTGATAGTCATCCCCATCAGTGAACGACCGATGGTTTCGATCTGCTCGTCAACCGTGTTCATGCGTAGCAATTCCTTGTCCTGAAGATCCAGGTTCTTTGGCCCGAGAGCCAGGAACGCCGTGGCGATGAGCTGCCGTTCCCGCTGAGTTGCCGATTGATGAGGCATGAGGTCTCCGGCGATTTGCTCCTGAATGAATTGAGTGTAGGGCATGTCAGCGTTGAAGGCATCGATGACGTAACTGCGATAGCGCCAGGCATTGGCGAGCACCGAGCTCCTTCCCCCGCCTGTTGATTCAGCGTAGCGAGCCAGATCCAACCAATGACGCCCCCAGGTTTCACCAAACGCTTCGGAGGCGAGCATGGAATCGACCAGTCTGCGGTAATGGGCTTCAGAAGGGTCACGTTCAAAGGCAATGAGTTGGGCTGGGTCAGGAGGCAAGCCCGTCAGGTCGAAGCTCAATCGTCTGAGGAGCTCTGTGGGGGAGGCATCAGCATTGGGTGTCACCCCCTTTGACTCCTGTGATGAGCGAATGAAGCGATCCACTTCGTTCTGAGGCCACGTTGCATCCTTCAAGCTGGGAGGGGTAGGGGAACCGATGGGCTGAAAGGACCAGAATTGCCTTCCCTGTTCCAGATCAATACTTTCACTTGTTAGATTGAGTGTGCCGTCCCGAGGGTCTGGAGCACCCATTTGAACCCACCGTTTCAGGGTCTCAATTGCATCGTGACTCAAGCGGCCCTTTGGGGGCATCTCCAAATCAGGATCGGTGTATTCAATGGCCTCTACCAAGAGGCTTTCATCGGGATTGCCAGGAAGGATGCTTGGACCACTGTCACCCCCTTTTTCCCAACCTTGGCGGATATCCAATCGCAGGCCACCCTTGATTTTTTTCTCCTGGGCATGGCACTCGTAGCAGTGATCGACCAGAATGGGGCGCACATGGGTTTCAAAAAAGGTGACGCCATCCTGCTGCGCCAGCATGGGGTCCGGCTTGAGCATCAACCCCAGCCAGCCGGCCATGGCAAGGCTTGATATATTGCAAAGCATGGCTGGTATACGGCAGCAGTTCATGAATGAGTTTATTCTAACCCCTCGACTGAGCCTGCCAACCCAAAACACTGGACCTGAGTCATTTCAGGATTTAACTACAGTCTGGATCTTTTACCCGGTAGCTCACTGGGAGCGGCCAAACCAACGCGTGCTGTGATCCTGAAGCCAGTCGACATCCACATTGTTGGGTGTGGGTAGATTGAGGGCGCGGTCCCGTTTGGTAATAGGTGGGAAGGTTCTGGGGTCCTTCCAGACTTTGATTTCTGAATGCCCATCGGCAAAGGAAAGGGTGGCAGCCCGGTTGTGGTAGCTGGCCGGGGTATTGGCTAGACGATGTTCAACAGGTCGATCTCGGTAGCCCGTCATGTCGACCACGAAAAACCCGTTGTTGATGCTATCCTCTCTTTCATCCACAAACACCCAGGTCCGGGTTGGTCCCGGGTCGGTGATGTCACTCATCTGGCGATAAGCCTTCCAGCCCTGGGGACTGTTAGGATACCAGGTGCCTGAGCGACCCCATCCCGAGCCGCCAATCCAATTATTGATCGACATACTCCGAATGCGTGGGACCGATTCGCCCGCACGGTTAATCGCACGTGATTTATCGGCTGGGCATTTCCAGATTTCCAGGGACTCCCCGCAATAGGGCCAGAGCGGGCTTTGGCGTGTGTAGCGATCATGATCCCAATTATTAGGGTTTCTGGGTTCATTGAGAGTCAGCCAGCTTCCTCCCGTCCAGTCTGGGGCTCCGGTGTTGGCACCGTTGATGCCATGCCAGGAACCGACTAGTTTGTCTCGATTGTCATCGGCATACATCCTCCAGGCAAAGGCAAGTTGGCGATGGTTGTTCATGCAGGTGATGGCCTGGGCTTTCATCTTGGCTTTGCTCAGAGCGGGTAAAAGCATGCCAGCCAAGATGGCGATGATGGCAATCACGACCAGAAGCTCGATCAGGGTAAAACCCTTTCTAAAGCAGGTTCCTGGTGAGGCAGGTTGGACTGACCGCATGGATGCCATGGCAATTTCCTGAGGGGAATTAAAAATCTTATGCTTCTTCCTCCGAACTTTGTGAAGTCCTTTTTAATCTCATGTCTTGCTGCCAGAGTTGCCGTTGGGTTTGCCATACCATGGCAGTCAATCCGATGGTGAGGCACCAGAAAAATATGGGAACGGTCACAGGCCACCAATCCGTGCCAAGCAGGATGATGGCAGTATTGAGTGCGATGATGGCTACCCTGATTTCGGTAGGGCCTATACCAAGAAAATAGATCTCGAAGCGATTGGTTGCAGCAAAAGACAGGAATGAGCTGACCATGAAGCCAGTAGAGAGGACTAGCATACCGATAAAATAAAGGGTGAGCCCCTCTGGAGCGATCAACAGGTAACCAGTGATGATGGCAGACTGGAAAAGGTAATCTAGGAAGTGATCCATGTAGTAGCCCCATTTGATCAAACCCGTATTGCGGTATCGCCCCAAAGCACCATCGAAAAGATCGCTGAGGTATTGGGCCACCACCATGAGTGAACTCAGCCATAGCCAGTTCAAGTTTTCCCTCGCCTGCCAACCGCAAAGAACGATCAATCCCGACCAGAGCAGGGTGAGGTAAGTGAGATGCCAGGTTTCCAGCCAATTGGGTAACCTTGGCACCCAGCGAGCACGAAACTGGTTTTCCCAGTTCATTAGCAAGGAAGTACCGTGTTTTTCATTCCCTTTGAAGGGTTCGGCTGCCACGCGAGAGAACTTAGGGCATTCGGTGAAACTTGGCAGTAAAAAGACAAATCAAATTAGCGCTTGCAGCCCCGAGGCATGTTTCCTAATTTGGCTGTCTTGGGTGCACCCGTAGCTCAATTGGATAGAGCGTCTGACTACGGATCAGAAGGTTTGGGGTTCGACTCCCTACGGGTGTACCACTTCTTCCTAATAACCATAACCGCCAATGGTTTTCGGGTTTTGAATTCTTCGCAACCATTCCTCACCACAACACAAAATAACCACAAGTCCGTCCGCGTTATCTGTCTTCCCCGGCATCAGTTGTGTGGATTTTCTGCTACTCGGGAAGGCTGTCGAATCCTTCGATACGTTCATCAGAAAGCTCTCCATACATCACCCATCCATAGTTAAAACCAAACTCCGAAGCTTTCTTTTATGACTCTATCTGCCTTTAATTGCCTGCTCACCATCGCGAAACCCTGCTTTTTCCAGCCGTAAGTTGATGCCATTAAAATTCGCTGTAACGCATGGAAAGGAACTCTTGTATAGGTGGTATAAGTTT
>Ga0181572_10001979_pt1 | contig 14847 bp, 34 predicted proteins | sample 101ome_26_FD_133004 | JGI IMG/M metagenome (GOLD analysis project Ga0181572, IMG submission 133004) | Coastal salt marsh microbial communities from the Groves Creek Marsh, Skidaway Island, Georgia - 101408AT metaG (megahit assembly) | ecosystem: Environmental > Aquatic > Marine > Intertidal... | reverse complement strand
CAAATGATATTAAACATCTTAAAATGCTTCCAGATGGTAATGGATTCTTTGCTGAAAAAATTGGTATGCTTAAATCATTCTATGAAAGAGGTATGGCATATAGGTCTCTTCGATATGCTATCATTATTGATGATAATACAATTGTAAAAGCATGGGTTGAAAATAACCCAACAATAGGAAACCCAGAACCATATTATAAAACAAGACCAGAGCATATTGTAACTTGGATGATTGAAGACCACTTTCAAAGACAAAAAGATGGGAAAGAGTTTAAAAACAGAAAAGAAAACCCATAAAATAAAAGTGGGTATTATTCCTTGACATACCCTCTAATTGTGTTATAATGTAAATATAGAAAGTGAAGAGAGTATTATGAATAAAGTGAAAGAATTTCTAACTGCTGAGTTTATTGGGTCTGTATTCGGTTTAGTCGGTGCTTTTCTGATTGCCTTAGATATCAAAGAAGCATTCTTCGTTTTCTTAGTGACCAATGTGATGTTTATTAAGATGGGTTTTGAAAAGAAACTTAGATACTTCACCATATTACAGTTTGCGTTTTTAACTTCTACCATTATTGGTATTGTGAGGAACTTCCTATGAAGATATTCGAAGCAATGATAAAATATGATAAAGAAGATTGTCCACTCTGTGCTCCAGGGACTACTTTCTCTGGGACTCATGCTAACATTGTTCATATGGTAACCCCTGCTCATTCTATCGAAGATGCTAAAGAGTGGTTCAAAACACAAGGTCATTTATTTTCTAAAGTAAAAGAAGTTGGAGGGAGTAATTTCTATGAGTAAAGGAAAGTGGTCAGTGCCGTTACCAGACGGGACAACAAGAGAAATGCCTTTTGATGAATATCTAAAATTATCAGAAGAAGAGAAACAAACATTCAATGGTTGGGTTGGTAATAAAGAAACTAAAAAGGAAGAACCAATTGGTATCCCAACTTCAAGTTTAGAGGAGTTTTTCAAATGATTAAACAATTTTTTCAAATCTTTGCTATTGCGTTTACATTCTTATTTGTCGCTTCAGTTACACTTGACTCGAAAGCAACTGTCATTGAAGCATTTGTAACAATTAGTGATGAGTTAGAAAAAAATATATTATATCAAGACTCTACAATTGTTGTAACTAAGAATGGAGTCTATAGTAAAAGAACTGGTAATAAAATAATCTTCACCCCTGCTGATGATTGGGTTGAAGAAGACTTTTTTACTCAGCAACAAAAATATTGTGAAAAGGAAAGTAAATGATTAATGTTATGTTTGTAGGTTGGTTATTGATACTAGCACTAATGTTGACTGGTTGTAACACAACTTACGATTATGCGATGATAGTCTAAATGACAAAAACTGAAGCAGTAAATTCGGTTAAGGTAATCGAAGACTATTTCTCAAACTTCGAAAACATCGAAGAGTATATCCGTCAACAAAAATTATTAAAGATGGAAGATATCCCTGCGAGTCTTCCAGGCATGGGTATTGAAACAGACTTGTTTGACGAGTTTGATATGTCACCACAAGATATGGACTTTGAACTTGTGCCAATGAGAGAAGGTCTGTGGAATCAATACATCAGTATAATCTCAAGTCATGCGAATATGACAAGCATCCCAGGAAAGACTATCAAACTAGGTGTTAAAGAAAAGAACACCAATAAGTATGTGGGATTCATTCGACTGGGTTCTCCAGTAATTAATATGAAACCTCGTAATCAACTACTTGGTAATGTCCCAGAGTTGACAAGTTTTAATAAGCATGTTATAATGGGGTTTGCGATTGTACCATCCCAACCGTTTGGTTTTAATTATTTGGGTGGTAAATTGTTAGCAGGCATTTCTACTACACACGAAGTAAAAGAAATGATTGACAAAAAGTATGGAACTAATATAGTGATGTTCGAAACAACTTCTCTATATGGTAACAGTAAATCTGCTAGTCAGTATGACGGTATGAAACCTTTCCTTAGATTTAAGGGTTTGACTGATTCAGATTTTATGCCAACAATAATTGGTGAGTCGTTTGACAAACTATGTGAAGTTGCTAATCACGAAATGATTTGGGACATCACAGTTTCTTCACCGAAGATGAAAGCAATGAATCAGATAGTTGGTAAAATTAAACGAACACTTGATGGTGATGATTTAGAACACTTTAAGAATGTAGAAACGAATGCTAAGAAGTTAATTGAACAGAAAAGATATTATTATAGTAACTATGGCATTGAAAATTTTGTAGACATAGTTAACGGTAAGACAGACACTATAAATAGGGCAGAGAACTATGATAGGTATAGTTTAGATAATTTCATCGAATGGTGGAAGAAGAAAGCAACCAAACGATGGGATAGTTTAAGAACGGATGCCAGACTGAGGAGAGATATAGAAGTTTGGTCTAATAATAAAAATATAGATATAATAAGATAATGTTAATAAGTAAATACTATAAAGATGATGGAACAGTAGCAGAGGTTCATACTAATCAAGTAGACGAAGATAAGGTTTATAATTATATAGTCTATAAAGATAAAAATGGAATATTCCACAAAGAAATATTTCAAAATAAATCTGTAAGTTATGTTGAAGATGCTGCTGAAAATTATGCGTTAGGAATTAAGGAGTTGAATGATGCCGACAAAAGGTAAGATTGAAGGTCATAAAAATGGTCACTACATCGCAGGTGTAGATACTGAAAGTGCTAATCATAAAGAAGGTAAAAGATACTTACACGGTAAGAGAAGACCAGACCTAGATGCTCTCGAAGCAGGGGATCCAGATAATAATGCTACAGATTGGTCTACCGACTTTTTAGGCAAAATTAATGGATCCAATAATTGATTATGAAAGAGGGATACACCCTCTTTGTGGAAAAGATGTTAAGGTTCATAAAGATATAATCATAACACCTTTTTACACAAAAGAATATTGTGACTCACTTATTCAGTATTGTAAAAAGATAGATAATTATTTTTTCTTGAGTGAAGACCAATATACTAATAAGAGTTTGTGGATGCATATGTTCAGTCAAATATGGTATTGGAAATATGCTACTCATTGTAAAGAATATTTAAAACCAGTAATCGACAAAGAGTATTGGGAACATTCTTACAAAGGTATCTCTCCACCATTTATTAATAAATATTCATTAAATGAAGAATCGCAAGATGATATGCCACTTCATTGTGATGAAAGTGGTATTTCAATTGTTGTAAAATTAAACGATGATTTTGAGGGCGGTGATTTGGTATTTCCTAGACAAGAAATAGGAAATAAAGACTTCCCAGTAGGAACTATTTTTATTTTTCCTGGATGGGCAACACACCCACATTATGTTTCCAAATTAACTGCTGGAAATGATAGATATTCGTTGGTAGGGTTTTCTATACCACCTTCGTGGGAAGATAGTCCGAATGTAATTAAATTTTAATATAGGAAGTGATATGGGATTGAAGGTTATTGATGATAGTGAAAAGGTAGACATCGGTCCATCAAAAGATGGCACTTATGAAGGTGCTATGGGTGGGACTGAGTTGATGAATAAAGCATTATATGATAGAGTTGATAATGATTTACTCGATGAATTTAATATTATCAAATCTCGTGTTCGTTGGGTAGACCCTAATAAGAAAAACATTCTTTGGTTACACGATACTTGGGACGACCCAGAATCGCAACATCTAAAAGATGCTGAACAAAGAAAACGATTTGCTAAATTAGTTTTCGTATCGAACTATCAATTACAAACTTATAATCTTGCTTTAGGTGTTCCTTATGCCGAATCGAGAGTATTAAGAAATGCGATTGACCCAATTGAGTTTAAAGAGAAAGACAATGATACCATTCGTATCATTTATCACACAACTCCACATAGAGGTCTGAATCTAGTCTATGCGGGTGTAGCAGAAGTTGCTAAGCACATACCTAATATCCATTTAGATGTTTACTCATCGTTTGAAGCATACGGTTGGAAAGAAAGAGACAAACCTTATGAAGAACTCTTTCAACAAATCAAAGACCACCCTAATATGACTTATCATGGATATCAACCTAATGATGTGGTAAGAAGTGCGTTACAAGAAGCACATATATTTGCTTACCCTTCTATATGGCCAGAGACTTCTTGTATCTCTGCACTTGAAGCAATGAGTGCTGGATGTGAAGTGGTTTGTCCTAACTTCACAGCATTAACAGAAACAACTGGTAACTTCGCAAGAATGTATCAGTGGTCAGAAGATTTAAATGAACATGCCAATGTCTTTGCGAATAATCTATATGCTGCTGTTCAACAGCATCGTGATGAAATGTTACAGAAGAAATTAATCTTTCAAAAGAATTGGGTTGATAATTTTTACAATTGGGATTTAAGAGCAGCAGAATGGACAGATTTTCTACAGACATTGAAGTAATTGATAATTTAGTAGACGAAGATTATTGCTACTACATAATAGATAAATTATATTATGCCAAAGATGTTTGGAACATTGCTTATGATGAAAATACAATAAGTAAAAATTACACTTGGAATAAGGTTTCTAATAAATCAGATACTGGATTTCTTTTTTTGAGTTATTCAAAAGATGCTACTGATGAAAAGAATAAAAAATATGCTTGGTTGACTTCTTTAGTAGATTATATCTATTTTAGATATTTACAATCTAGTAAGTATGAATATAAAAATCCTGAATTACATAGAGTGTTATTTAATTACTATAACACTGGTTCTGATGGTATTGACCATACTGATGCTACAGACCCAAATGTTCGAAGTGTTACAATAAACTTAAATACTAATGATGGTGGAACTTTAGTTGAAAATGAATTTGTGCCTTCACAAGTCGGAAGAGGTGTTGCTTTCAATTCAAATATTAGGCATAGAGGAGTAGGTCCGACCGAAGTTAAACAAAGATTTGCTGTAAATGTAGTTTTTACTTATGATGATGTTAGACTTAAAACTTGACTTCTTCTCTTTATTATGGTATACTTGACACTATGAAAAAATTAATAGCAAAAATCAGACGATTCTTTAATTGTAAATCTGAGCACTGTAAACACTGGACGGTCTTCAAAATATTTAAGAAGAAACCAGATTACAGAGCATTGTATGAAGAACAATTGAAGATGACTCAAAAGTGGGAGTTTCGATATAATAAACTATATCGACAACTAATGTTAATATGTAGAGAAGCAGAGGAGAGAGTAGATGGCAACGAAGACACCAAAGTATAGTAATGTTCACCCTTCAGTTTTAGCACTTCCTGATGATAACGAGTTAAGTCGTGTCAATGTGCGTGGTTGGATTAAACATCAGAAAGAATTACTTAAAGTAGAAATGTATAACTTCCGTAGAGGTTTAGGTAAGAATACTCTTGCGAATATCGGTAAGATTAAAGGTTACATTTCTCAATTAGAATACTATCTTGCTAACGGTGATTATGTAGCAAATTTTTGGGGTGAAAAAGAAAACAACCCAGTATCTAAACAATGTATTGCGATGGCATATGATAAAGACGGCATGCCGAAAAGAACGATAGGTGTCTACTATCCAGATGTCGGTGCTGTATGGACAAAGGAAATGGAAAGTGGCTATCAACATTTATTATAGTCAAAACAGAAAGTGGGCAAATGAACTGTGTGATTATGAACCACAACCTCTACTAACTTCAGAATATTATAAAAGTCTTCCTTTTAATACTTACAGAAGATGTTATTCTAATTTAGAATATTTTAAAAATGTTTTTATTATGAAGTCTCCATTCAAATTTGATATGAGATTAGAAAACGAATCTCTAAAAACTTATAGAGACCAAGAATGGTTTGATAATTATATAGACTTGGTTCATTCTGATGAAGGTGTTATACAATTTTTGTTCGGCACAACATTCTTTTCTGATTCTGATGTCGAAATGAGTCAAATACCTGCCAGTTTACACAACAATAGTTTTACAAGAAATACAAGATTACTTTCTGGAACAATGAATATATCAAAATGGTTTAGACCAGTCCATGCCGCAATATTATGGACAAATGACTTTGATGTAGAAAATAATGATGCTTTATTTTATCTAAAATTTCATACGGATGAAAAGATTAACTTTAAGAAATTTAAAATGAGTGAAGAGTTAGAAGATTATCAAAATGATTGTATGACTTTAAAGCAAAAACAACCAAGATTAAATTTCAAAAAAATCTATGATATGTTTACAAAACGGAATTTTAATGATAAAATAATGAAAGAGATTAAGAAAAATCTTATGGAGTAAATTATGATTTTAGTTGACTTTAGTCAAATAATGGTTTCTAACGCCATGATTAACATGGACAAGAAAGAAACTACAGTGAATGAAGATTTGTTAAGACATCAGATATTGAATAGTCTTAGACAAATCAAAGTAGATTATGGTAAAGAATATGGTGAAATGGTTATCTGTGCTGACGACCGTCACTATTGGAGAAGAGATATCTTCCCTTACTATAAAGCATTAAGAAAAGAAGGTAGAGACGAATCCCCAATCGATTGGCAACAAGTCTATGGTGTATTGAATAAGATAAGAGATGAGATTAAAGAATACTTCCCTTATCGAGTTATACAAGTAGAGAAAGCAGAGGCAGATGATATCATCGGTGTTCTTTGTAAAGAGTTTGGTGTTCAGTTAATGAATGAAGTTTCAGAAAAGATTCTGATTATATCTAGTGATAAAGACTTTCAACAACTACAAAAATTTGTAAATGTTAGTCAATGGTCAACCATTCAAAAGAAATGGGTGAAGGTAGATAATCCAGAAGCATACTTAAAAGAACATATCATTCGTGGTGATAGAGGTGATGGTGTGCCTAACATATTAAGTGAAGACAGTGCGATTGTATCACACTCAAGACAATCACCCATACTTTCAAAAAAACTCGAAATATGGTTAAATCAAGACCCTCAGGACTTCTGTGAAGGCGATATGTTAAGAAACTATAAGAGAAATGAACAGTTGGTAAATCTTGATTTAGTGCCAGATAATATTTCAGAAGAAATACTAAATACTTATTATAATTATGACATACCGAAGAAAAACGGTTTACTAAATTATTTTATTAAGAACAGATTGAAAAATCTAATGGAAGTGATTGGAGACTTTTAATGAATAAATTATTTCATCATATTTTTAAAGAAGTCCATAATGCGAAAAGCAGAAAAGACAAGATTGCGGTTCTACATCATTACAGTAGTCCAGCATTAAAACAAGTATTGGGTTATACTTACGACCCTAACATTGTATGGGATTTACCAGAAGGTAATCCACCATATAAAGAACTGGAAGCAGACGACGAAGGTTGTATTGACTTACAAGGTGAACTGAGAAGATTCTATCTTTTCTTTAAAGGTGGTAACGAAGGTTTGAAACCAATGAGAAGAGAAATGCTGTTTATCGAACTTCTACAGTCTTTAGACCCTCGTGATGCGAAAGTAGTTTGTATGATGAAGAATAAGAAACTTGAATATAATGGTTTGACAAAGAAACTTGTTCAGGATGCTTTCCCTAACTTAGGAGCAAATTGGTAATGAATCCAGCAGTAATTATTGGAAACGGTGTAACAAGAAAACAGATTGATTTAAATAAGATTGGTAAGCAAGCAAAGAAGTTTGGTTGTAATGCTCTTTACAGAGAGTTTGATAACTATGACTTTTTAGTTGCTATTGATGAAGGTATGATTGGAGAACTGTTAGAGAATGTTTTACACAAAGCATCTTTAATCATTCCACCAGAAGAAGATAGATACGAAGAGAATACGGGTCGTAGAAACAACGCAGGTATGGTTGCGATGAAAGAAGCAATCAAAATGAAACACGATACATTATATTGTTTAGGTTTCGACTTCATTCTTTCTGGTGAGATATCAACTGATAATGTATTTAAGAACTCTGACAACTACGGTCCAGAGACACATGCGAGAGAAGAAGATAATTTTCATAGAGTTAGATACTTAGAATGGTTTGCTTCTCAACATAAGAATGTAACATTTATATTTGTTGTTCCAGATGAGAACATCGGTGATGTGAAACCTATTGAAGGATTTAATATTACTGCTATGAGAACAAGAGACTTTATTAAGAAACTGGAGAGTTAAATGGCAATTTTAATCGAATATCAGAACTACATTTATCTTGGATTTTTAGCATTCGCAACTGGTGCTTCTTATTACTTTGGTAATCAAAGAGGTTATACTGACGGTATGAATCAGATTGTGATTGATTTAATGAATGATGGTTACATCGATAGAGAAGGTGTATTCATTCCTAAACCAAGAAGGGATAAAGACTCCCAAGAATAGTATTCAATGGGGGCTTAAACCGTTATACTATATTATAATTTCTTAGATTTCTAAAAACTCAAAAAAACCCATCATCGAAAAAATCGATAGTAGAGTCCTTTTACTATCGAAAAAAACATCACTTTTTTTAAAAAAAACGCTTGACTTTTCCGTAAAGTCTGATATACTGTAAGTATGAAGATTGAGAGAAAAACAAATATTTTAACTAACGAGGTGTCTATGAATACTGAAATCAAAAAACTATTTACTACTATTGCTGAGTCTTACGAGACTTTCTTTGAAAATTCGTTCTTTAACGAACCAGATATCCTTAAACATAAAGATGAACGAGTCAAAGAGTTTGCTGACTCTCTTTACATTGATATGAAAAGAAAATACATTCGTATTGCTACTCGATGGACTGCTCACGGTGGTAGTGGCCATACTTGGGGTTACATTGAGAAAGAAACTGGTGAGTTTTGTATCAATGCTACTCCTTCTGCGAAATTTAAGAAGTCTAGGGGTAACATCTTTAAACCAGAGACTTGGGGAACTGTTCGTTGGACTGGTCCTACTTACTTAAACTAAGGAGAGAGATTATGACTTTTGATGATTTAATTGGTAAACATTTGAATATGACAGTCGATTTTGATGCTAAGACTGGTAAGAGTATTATTGGTAAACAATTCATCGACGACCTACGAGAAGGTCCGATGGGTGAGAATGTTGTGATGTTGCGTAGGGAAGGTGCTGATTCTGTCCCAGTATCAGTGTCTAAGTTCCTAAGTGTTGTTGAAGAAAACTGTAAAATATACGGTGAAGATGTTGTTTTTGCTGACATATAACCCCACAACAAACGAGGGTTTATTTCGAAAAAAAGTGTTGACAAAATTTGACAGTGTGTTATAATATGTATGTTGGTAATGAGAAAGGAGAAGAAAAATGATTGACGGTTTAGTGATTGACATTGAAGAGTTATTTGCTGAAGGTTATACAGTCGAAGAGATTGCCAAGATGCTCGGTGTTGCTGAGAGTATTGTGAAGACTGTTGAAGAAGAATTAGAAAACATATAGGAGAGATTATGATTACTGGATTGATTGCTGTTTTAGTTATTACTGCGTTGGCATTGCCTTTAAAGTTTGCTGTTCCGAGACGACCAGTTCCCATCACTATTGATGATGTTACTGCTACTGGTTGTGATATGATTGCTTTTGTTCCGAGGATTAAGTAATGTTGAACACAGAAACTTATAGAGATTATATTTTGGATGGTGTAGTGTCCAAGTGTTGTGGTTCTGAGATTCTCGTTTCAGATGTTTGTACTTGTTGTGAGAAAGAATCAGAAGCAGTTCCCGAAGAATTGATTTATGAAGTTGTGGAGGGTTGCTAATGATTGAATATCCAGAGTTTACAAGTGTTCGTGCTGAGGCATGTTTTGAAAGAGCAATGGATGTAGCAGAGATTGCTGCTAGGAATTCTGATAAGTTAAACAGAGAAGATTATGAAACACTTAGGTCAGTCATTTCTGATTTGAAAGTTCTTGCTAATATATTAGAAACCAAAGATAGATTTGAAAAGGAGTGTGGATAATGATGAAGCAAATTAGTATATCAGAATTTGGTGGAGAGGTAAAGTTCACCAAATACATCGCAAGTAATCAAGATGTGAGTGATAAACTTTTGGAAGCAGTCGATAGTGGTATGTCTGACTATCGAGTTGTTGCCGAAGAATACACAGCAGCAAGTAAGAGAGTTGATTTAGTTGTAAGAGATTCTGATGATAATGTTGTTCAAGTCGTAGAATGTCAAGATGCTAACGGTTGGTTAGACCCAGTTCATGCTTCTAAAATACTTTGGTATAGTCACGATAAGGATTGTGATGATATTGTTCTTATCACAGAAGATATGACCGAAGATATGAGAGATTTTATTATTAAATTAAATAATAAGAGTTGGGTAAACATTTATGTTGTTTCACCTACTATCATCGAAACAGATAAAGAGGTGGATATATTCTTTAAAGTTTTATTAAGACCTATCGAACCAAAAGTAAAAAGTAAAAATATTGCTAAAAGTAAGGATCCAGGATTTAGAGAAATTTGTGAAGAAATCAAATCAAACTATGAACCTTTCTTTACTAACTCGGCAAAATATTGGGTAAGTAGAAATGGTGTTAATAAAGGTGGTCACAAAAGAGTTAACTTAGCAGTTAGACCTCAAAACAACGGAACCTACAAGTCTGAAATCTATCATACTCGTAGTTCTAAAGTTGATATAGAAACATTTAGAAATGATTTAGTAAAAGTCATCCCAGAATACAATTTTACTTTTACTGGTAGTAATGCTTATGTGTATTTCAATAAAGTAGAGGATGCGGTTGATGCAGTTAAATTGTTTAATGAGAAATTTGAAAATAGGGAGTTAGAAATTAATTATGTCTAATATTAAAAAACCAGAAGAATTTTTTTGTGTGTTAAAGAGTGTAGACTCTTATTGTGATGACTTAGGTGTCCATCCATTGTTAGAAGATGGAACTCCTGATATGGAAGATGTAGTTCCTTATTCTCAGATTGATGATAAGGTCTTCGAAAAACTAATGACCGAAGAAGACTTGAGAATGTGGAAACAAATCAGACAAATATTTGGTGTCTATGTCTAAGGGTGTATTAGTAACTTACTTCGGTGAAAGATATCTGTCTTTTAGAAATGGAAGATATTCTTATCTTGTTCAACCAAAGTATAGAGAAGTTTTTGACAAGTATATGATTAAAGGTCATTCATTAAATCAGATTTGGTTAAGTCATTTCTGCGATTATTGTTTTGACCATAAAACATTTCAACAGTTTAAAGGAGATATGCATGAATCTATGGCAAGTGAGTGATGAGTATTATGAGAGTGGTAGTGGTAACCCTAAAGACGACCTATTAGATTATGGTCCGAGTTTTAAAGGTTTGCCTATGTGGGAACAACTAGGTAAGATTATTGATAGTGCTAAATTGATTGGCACAGTAAAAGCAAAGAAATATAAACCAGTTAAAACAGTTGTGACCGACGACGGTGCGAAGTTTCAACTGAGTGAGAAACAAGCAGACAGAATTAAAGAATTAGTAAGTGCGTTTCCGATGCCAGTAAGAGCAGATATTTTTAAGGAAATTCAGTTAAAAAAAGGCTTGACAAAGTTTATAAAGTATAGTAAAATAGAGAGTATCTCTGATGAGGTATTGATAAAGATTTATAAGGAAATTAATGAAGAATAAAGTAATATTAACAGACTGCGACGGTGTCCTACTCGACTGGATTCATTCTTTTACAGAATGGATGTTGAAACGAGGATACAAAGTTCGTGATGGTGGTAGTGGTGACTATCAGATTCACAAACGATTTGGTTTAGAAGATAAGAAGATAGGTCGTCAGTTAGTTCGTGAGTTTAACGAGTCAGCATCGATTGCGTTTCTCACACCCCATTTAGATGCGATTAAGTATGTGAAGAAACTACACGAAGAACACGGTTATGTGTTCCATGTTATCACATCACAATCAAAGAACCCTCACGCACAAGAGTTGCGTAAACAGAATTTGAAACGAGTATTTGGTGAAACGGTATTCGAAGACTTTATTATACTTGACACTGGTTGGGATAAAGACCATGCGTTGAAACGATATAAAGATTCAGAATGCTATTGGATTGAAGATAAACCAGAGAATGTAGAAGTCGGACAAGCAATGGGTCTGACAAGTGTTTTAATGGAACACGACCACAATCTGGATTATGTCAATGGTGATATTTCAGTTTGTAAAAACTGGAAAGAAGTTTATAATTTAGTAACGGGAGAATAAATGACAAAATTCACAAAATCAATAATTGGTGTAAATGTAGTAAACTTAGCATTCCTACTATCGTTTAGTGCGAACGCATTTTTTTCACCAACCATTCCTAATATCGTTCCTGCGATAGCAACTGCGAAGACAACAGCACCAAAGAAAGCACCTGAGAGTGTTGGTAATGCTGTTAAGAGTTCAGTTGTAGCAGTTGACGAAATTGTATTGTCTGACGGGACAGTTTGTGTTAATGCTGTTATCGGCAAATCATCAATCTTAATGTGTAATTCAAAATAGGGAGAATAGTATGACTTTAGAATTAGTTGCGTTTTTAGTAATTGTTAATATGGTGTTTAGTGGTGTAATCTTATTTAAGTTGTGGGATTTAATTATTGATTCTACTTCTGATATTAGACATCAAGTTAATGAACAAACAACAAGGATTAGACAAGACCTAGTATAATGTCCACACCTAAATGGAAAAAGGCTGCTCGTCAAGAGCAGCATTCTATATCTAAACAACAAAGAGCATACGATAAACTCTTTGAGAATCTAAAAGAAATAGAACCAAAGAAATTAAATTGGAATGTTTCTTCACCCAGAGGACAACAACGAGAAATCAGAAGTGTAACTGGTAAAGGTAATACACCTGCCCCAGAAAAGAGAAGTTACACTGGTGACTATATAGTAGGTATAGCAACAATGCATAAGAGTAATCTTGTGCCAGTTTGTAAAGATGATGAACCTACTAATTATGCGACAATGAGAAGAAACTAACATGGAAAAAATTGAAACATATCATAATTATGTCTCAACTGTGAAATTAGGTTTAAACACAGAAAAAATATTACAATCGTGTAACTATGTTGCTGATGATGTTATTAAAAGATACGGTCATCTTAAAGGGGGATATGAAGCAGGAAAGGGAATAGAGACAACGAAACTTTATAATCATTATAATTTTTTAATGTATCCACTTCCTGAAATGGGTCGTCTATATAAAAATATTTGCCATTACTTTAGAGAAATAAGTAAAAGTAAAGAAGAATGTTTTATACAATGTTGGGTAAACATATTCAACAAAGGTGATTATATAGATTGGCATAGTCATTGGCCTTCCGAATTAAATACTTGGCATGGGTTTTATTGTGTTAACGCAGAACCTAGTGTAACATCTTATAAAATTCATGGAATAGACAATCAAATAGATGTTATAAATAAAAACGACCAATTAGTCATATCACCAAGTGGCGGTGATTTACATAGGACTTGGGATTGGGAATATGAAAATCCAAGAGTAACAATTGCTTTTGATATTGCTCCTGGAAAGAATATCGATATTGAAGATTATGAAAACCACTGGATACCAGTTATTTAATTATGCCTACATATGATTTTAGAAACACCGATACTGGTGAAGAGTTTGAAGAAACAATGGGTATCTCTGCTAAAGAAGATTACCTAAAAGAAAATCCACACATAATACAAATCTTTACTAAGATGCCAGCATCCGTTCGTGGGTCTGACAAGTGGAATCCTGGAAACAACAAAGATGAAGGTTGGAAAGAGAATATGGCAAGGATTGCCGAAGCACACCCCAACTCTCACTTAGCAGAAAAGGTGGGCGGTCGTAATACTAAACAATCAAAAGTCGCAGAGATTGCTCGTAAACGACAAGCATTTAAGAAAGATTATAAAATGGATTTTGATGCGAAAGGTGTAAATGAAAAAACTTGAATGGAATTGGTATAGAGATGTTCATTCAAGGTTTTACGAAACCCCAGATGATTACATAAACCATTATATTGAAAAATCTAAAAAAAGTAAAAACTGTTGGTGGAGTTCTTTACCTTCTATAATAGGTGGAAAGGATAAAGGTTTACTCAGTTATTTCAAAAGAAAGTTTGAAGAATTACATAAAACTGGTGATGATAGTTTTTTAAAAGCAGGTTCATCACCAGCAACCGCAAAAGCATGTCCAGCAATTAATACTCTATTAGATGATTCGTATATACTCAAAACCCCAACTGATATTTTCATAAACATCGAAGGTAATAATGTAATTGTTTATCCATATAGTGGTGATTGGGATATTGTTATTCACCAACATTCAAATGAAGAATTTCATACAGAAAATAATAATCCGTTTGAAGGGTATATCAATATTAAATTTATGTTTCCTATATTATTAAATAATAATAACATACCGTATATCTACCTTCACCCACAATATCATAGTGATAATTTGCCGTTTACAGTTATAAATGGAGTTGTCAATAAAGATTATAAACACGAACCTTTAAACATTAATACTCTCATAAAACTAGGTGAATCAAAGACATATAGAATAAAAGCAGGAACACCTTTGGCATATATTTGGTTTCCTGAAAAAACAGAATTAGTTCATAATCCAAAACTTCACTTCCCACTTAAAACAAGTCCTATAGGCAAACCTCTTTTTAAATAATACCCACAAAATTTATATTAGTATTTTCTAATGTTTAAAACTTGACTTTTTATAAATATTAGTATATAATAATATAGTAATATAAAAAGGAGAAAGAAATGATTTCTAAATGTAACGAAGACTACTGTCCTGGATGGTTAGGTGCGATGGTCATCGGTATTGCTATGTGGGTTGCTCTTACATTTGTGGCAATCAAAGATGCTCATTCAGAAGTGATAGTTTCATTCGAAAGAGAATTACCAGAACAAACTTTTCACTT